>Ga0210053_1000063_pt1 | contig 109260 bp, 89 predicted proteins | sample CryGeymeta201512_FD_185467 | JGI IMG/M metagenome (GOLD analysis project Ga0210053, IMG submission 185467) | Groundwater microbial communities from Crystal Geyser aquifers in Utah, USA - Crystal Geyser metaG 2015-12 (SPAdes) (version 2) | ecosystem: Environmental > Aquatic > Deep subsurface >... | reverse complement strand
GTAGGTGAATAATATCTATTAGATCACAGACATCGATACGCCACAAGCTCAAAAAACAACCAATTAACTTTATTTGTTAAAAAACGTTGAAAACGTCTTTCTGGAGAAATTCTACAGCCTCAACGCCGCTTTAAGCGGCAAATTGCAGTTGGCTAAAATAAGTGAGGCACGAACAAAAAACCAACTGTAATTTGTCCGACTTGAAAACCCTTGTTAGATTGCATTACTTCTTATCTATTGCCGCTTTCAACAAGTCTAATATTGCTTTATTTGAAACAGGTTCTTCTACTTTTGGTTCAGTGCTATTTAAACCAAAGAACTTCTTAGTTAGCTCTTCTTTAACCTTATCCCTTGTGTCTTTAGGCAATTTTTCCAAATATGGATCTAGGGAAGCCAACTCCAATTCAGATCGTCTATTATGGTTTTCTAAATTTCGATGTTTGGCAGATTCTTTGGCAGCATAAGCAGCAGGTATAGCTAAGACAAGAGCAGCACCTACTCTAAATAATGCTAATTTCCAATCAAACCCATTTGTAGCGGATATAAAAATTGTAACGCCAATAATTAAAACCATTCCTATCATCAAGCCAAGTGCAATGCGCCGCCAAATATCTGCTGCTTTTTTCTCATTGTTTGCAATATTTTGATAGTTACCTGTTATGCCAATATTTCCGATAATTTGTAGCAAGGTAGAAGCTTCAGATTTCTTCTCTTCTAATTCGTCTAAAACTGCCTGAGCATCCGATTTCTGTTTCTCAGTTTGCTCACTAAAACTTTCTTCATGCTTAGTTAGAAGCTCTTCCACTTTTTCTTCATTTGTAACTACGTTAGCGTTTAGTTTTTTGCTTATATCTTCTGAAAAATCTTGATATTGGTTTTTAAAGCTATTCGTGGTTTCGCCTAGCTTTTCAGAATATTGTTGCTCAGTTTCATCAAATCTTTCGTTAAAACTGCCAAGTGATGTTTGAATGCTTTCGTCATACTTTTCGATTTCAGCTATTAGTTCTTCAAGTTTGTGTTTTTGATCTGTTGAGTCATTCGTAATAGTTTCAACAGATTCAAATAGATCATCTTTTGATTTTTTTAATTCTGAAAAAGACTTTTCGATTAATTTTTTAAATTCAATAAGTGAGTTAGTAAATGATTGCTCTGTAATAATTTGTTTGGTGACAGGCAATGCGTTTAGTTGCACCATCAAGTTGTCAATATGCGCAGATGTATTATTGAGGTGCCCCATATTTTTATTTGAAATGTAACTATTAATCTCTGAAATTATACTCCCTATATAGCTATTGGCTTTATCTAAGTTCGCATGATTTACGAGTGCAGGAATCAAGTTTTGAAGACATAAATCAGCATATGATTTCGCTTGAGTAATACGATCAATAATTTCAATCATATTGAGGTCTTCAGATATAAGTTCTTTAGCCTTCAATCTTTCTGTCAAATTCTCAATGCTTGCATGAATAGCATGCTCATTGAATCTATCGTCCCACTGTGACATTTGATCTCCTATCTATGATTGCAATCTAACGCCGCCAGCAACTGCCGGAGTGAATTGGCTGCTTTTTTGCGTTTTTTTGCAAAAAAGAAGACAGTTTACGGAGGTCAGATTGGCTGGCCTTGTTAGCACTTGATTTGCGTAACATCTTGATTACCATAGTGTGTTAGTTCTAGGGTTTTTCCTTGAGAAAAGGCAAGTGCTGCAATAACCTCGCTTTCTGTTGAGGAATATACAATTGACTCAAGCTTGGAACCAACAATACCATCCATTTCATTTAAATTTAAAATAGTGGTACAACAATCAAAATTACCGTTTACAGGTTCGAATGCCACATTCTCATCACTCCTCCAAAACACCGTATTACCATCAAAATACAAACGGTACCAAGTACCATTAAATTTCAAATATACGACATTCGCAGGATCGGTAATTTGAAAATCCTCTTGTATCTGGCTAAGAATAAAACCTTCGCATTCACTTCCGATTATATTCGGTTCTTCGCCGTTAATGGTATATGACATATCTTTGGTTCTATAGTGTGCTAACGCCCCATTCAGGGGCTGATAATAGCTTGCTAAAATGTGCAGCGAAGCGGAACCGAGCAAGCTGTTAGCAGTCCCATTACTGTAATGGCTTGTTATGTGGCTGAACTACGAGAACCAACAATAGCAAACCAGAATAAGCCAATGCCTACAAGTACAACACCTAAAGCTGAACGCTCTTCTTGAATGCTACTAACGTAAATAAATGGTAATGCAGCCATAGCAATTGAGACTAATACATATAGACCTCTTCGCTTGCTATTTGAATAATAAATACGTTTTCGCCACTTATTTAATAAAAGTGTACCAATGGGCAAATACGCCAACATAAAGATTTCAAAAATGCCCATCTCTCCTAGACACATAACGCTTCAATCAGCCGACGCCTCAGCGGTCGGCTGCATTGATTTGTTAGTTTCGGTTGAGTTGAATACCAAAGTTGATATAAACACCAATGAAATAACCATAATTATTGGCATTATCCAGTTTTTAGTTACTCTAAATGCTTTTTCGCCGCGTTTTACTCTCTCCCACTCACTCTTCAGAATAGTTTGTGAGTATGAAGATGCACGCTCGATAGCCTCAATTGCTTTGCTATAATCTTGGCCCTTTTCGATGTTTATTTGGTTTTGGATAGTTGTAGCAGAATCCAGCAACCGATTGAGCTCCATATGCTCAGGTTCATTTTGATTTAATCTGAGCTTTATACGATATAGTGCTTCGGCTCCATCAAATCGCATCTTGCCCACTTGTTCTTTACTGAACCTAAAACCTATTACATCTTCATCTGAGGCATGTGGGCTACGGGCTTCTTGCATAACTCGGCAAAGGGCACGTGCAGATGAGAAAAATGCAGCAAGATCGGTTCTTAACCCATCTATCCAAGCTTGCCTAAACTCAGAAGTCTTTTGCTCTTTACTCAAAGTGAGATTTATATAAGCAATAAGCGCTGTAATTAATGCTGCGACAACAGTTGCAATAGGAGCAAGTGGTATAGTTGAAACGTCGATGTCCATTTCTCCTTAGAAACTAACAGCGTATTAACGAGAATTCCGATAAACATCCTGAGAAGCTCACCAAAACACAACATCCAAATGGCTTTAATTATTAATGATTTTAGTAACTTATCAGCTTAAATAATCCAAATCAATCACCTTTTAGTCTAGGCAAAAGCAAGAATTTAGATAATTGAGAATAATACAAACTCGTTATGCAGAGCAGATATGTTAACAAAAATCAGCTAATTCAATTAGATAGGATTATCCTTTAGGTAAAACCGAGAATTTTCGCAATTACATAACGAGAAACAACACTGTTGTTTTAACACAAATGAATTATAACTGTATAAAAAAACAGTGCACTGTCGCAAAGATTTTATGATGTTAATCGTAGATAAATTTATATCAAAATGTGCTTTCATAAACTAGCGATAACTATGTTCGAGCAAAGTTTAAATTGGATGTTCTCTAACAAGCTTTGGGGCAAAGACGTGTTTCAAGGTGGCCTAGTGAATGACTGCAAATTGCACAGAATTACTAAATCTCTACTACGTTCTACCCCTGATAATGTTAAAATCTCCACATCAGAATTACCGAGAAACTCAATGTTTATCCATCATGTTAACGGCATCGACTGGCTAGTGATCACAGCTTTTGAAGAACTGAAAACTATGTTTATCGAAGAAGCCGGTACGATACCCTCTTGCTTCTCTACCGCCAGCGAATTGAACCTGGTTGATCAAGCAAAGCGAACTTATAGATATTTGCCTACTCTCAGCGGCGTAATCACCGATATCGGCACATATCAAAGACAGGGTAACGAAGAAGATTTGGACCCACAGCTTGCCTGCTTAGTTGAGGGGCGTGGTCGGGTATTTATCTATCACGGCGGCTTTGTCGCTTTTGTGGATGACGAGCAAACCTTTATTACCCGAATAGACTGAAAATTATTCAGTAAGTTGAAATTGGCGAATTGGCATCCCTAGCAAGGAATGGGGCAAAACCAGGTTAGTTTTTAACTTAACATTCGTACCAAATGAAGCTAAATCGAAGAGATAGAATGACCCAGTGTAGATGCGCCTGAGGGTATCGAAAACAGGGACGTTTTCGTTAAGCGGCCATGGATGGCGCAAAGCGTCCCGAAACAGTATCTGCACATAAGCCCACTGCAGGTGATTGACTACATTGAAGGTACAAGCTTCAAACCCATTTAACCAACACCCACTCAGCTCAACACCACTAAACCAAACATAAAAAATGCCAAACCTTTATTAGCAGGCCTAAAACTTTGGGGGCAAAACCAAGTTAGCTGTTAACTTAACATTCGTACCAAATGAAGCTAAATCGAAGAGATAGAATGACCCAGTGAAGATGCGACTGAGGGTATCGAAAACAGGGACGTTTTCGTTAAGCGGCCATGGATGGCGCAAAGCGTCCCGAAGCAGTATCTGCACATAAGCCCACTGCAGGTGATTGACTACAATGAAGGTAAAAGCTTCAAACTCATTTAACCAACACCCACTCAGCTAAACACGACTCACCAAACATAAAAAATGCCAAACCTTCATTCGAAGGCCAACAAAATTTAGGCACAACGAGTTCGTTTTCTTGACTTAGAAACGGACAAAAGTAAGTCAACACTAAGCCGCTCTATGACATCTTTGTAATCGCGACATTCGCTATCCTGTAGCACACTTGCAGAAGGTAGTGAGTAGCGATTAAATCATGTGATCAATCAAACTTAACCGAACCAAATAAGTTAAGTTAATCAATATCTCACTTACGTTGTTGTAATATGAGTTGCTTTTCACGAGCAAGCATTACCATGCGAAACATGCCCCACGCCATAATCACAGCACCAAAAAGCAACATGATATTAACAATGACAGCTTGGTTAGCGAGTATAGGTAAAAAATCTTGGTCAAATCCGGCAACTAAACCGTAAATTCCTAGACCAAACAACAGTGCTCCAGGGAAATCAATTAAGGCGACTATCATCATACTGCGATGAATTCTAGCCAACTCAGCTTGGGTGTTATTCTGTGTCATTTGCTCATCCTTGCCTAAATACACTTAATGAGTATCCATTACAGATACCACGATGATGCCCAAAATAGCGCTTTGCAATTGAAGTATCAGCGTCATCAACGGCAACATAAACCATCCAATTGAGGATATGGTTATTGCTATCATGCCAGCAAATAGCTTATTGACCAACATACCATTGGTTGTTAAACATCAGTCAGAATAGTCACAAACAAAAAAGCCTTCAAACGAAGGCTTTCTGAATAATTATAATTCGATTATAACAAGTTGCGGTTATTTAAATACCGGTAAGATATCTGCCATTGCCAGTAAGTGACATGTTGCGGTCACTATCCCAAACAACACCACAAGCACAATCAGTGGCGTTCCGCCTGGCACCTTAAAGCCGACATAATTGGGATACTGCTGCCTCACTTTATAAGCCAACAAAGCTGGAACAATCACAGCCCATATGGTGGCTGCAAGTGCAGCAAAACCAATGGCGAGGATAAACCCATTCGGAAACAGCAAGCCCAATATTGTTGGCGGGATAAACGTAACCGCTGCAGTTTTAATCCGTCCGGTGCGCGAATCATCAAAACCAAATAGATCAGCAAGGTAGTCAAACAGACCTAATGTGACACCTAAAAATGATGATGCCACGGCAAGATTGGCAAACAGTGTCAACATGCTATCAAGCCATTGGCTGGCAATAACACCCGACAACGCTGCAACTAACACCCCAATATTACCGCCTTGGGCAATAACATCGGCAAACTGGCTGCGCTGAATATTACCCATAGTTGCCACTAACCAACACACATAAATCACTAATGCGATTGTGGTTCCGCTAATGATTGCCTTAACAATGGTTTTAGCATCTTTACCGTAATATTTAACTAAACTGGGTACGTTACCGTGATAACCAAAACTGGCTAAGCCAAAAGGAATCGCAGCGAGCAGATAAGGTAAGTAACGCGACTCACCATCGGGTGATACCAGTTTCACGGTATCGATATCGATCAATAAATTACCAATGGCTAAGAAGAAGGTAATGACCATGCCACCAAGCATGATGGTGGTAATGCGATCAACCGCTTTAGTACTGACAAATACCACTAGCGCCAGCACCACGGCAAACACTAACCCTGCCACACTCTGAGGTAGACTGACCCCCAATGCCGATAAACTGTGATTAACAATCGATCCGCCACCACTGATATAAGCATAAGTTAAAATGTACAACACAAAGGCTATAGATACACCGTTAATGACTCGCCAAAACTGCCCAAGGGTTACTCGAGTTAAGGTATCGAAACTGTCACCGGGTTCAAAATGCAAGTTAGCTTCTAATAACAGCAAACCCGACATTAGCATGCAAAACCAGACGCCGAGCAACATTGCTATTGAGTAGCCAAACCACATCCCTGCACCAACAACTGGCAAGGAAAACATTCCCGCACCCACTGTAGTGCCAGCAATGATCATCGCCCCACCCAATACTGACTTACCACTAGTGCGATGCTTGGCCGCATTCATATGGTTTGCCATTATTGTCCGTGCTCCGCATCCACACTGTCTACTATGGTTTGTTTTACTGACGAACTCAGCAACTTGTTGGCATGATCTCGAATTCTGATCACTTCGTCACGATGTTCAACACTGCATAAGTAACCTAGTTCTTTTAACTTAACACTCAAGGTGTTATACAGTTTTTTGTCATAAAACTCTGGAGCGGTAATCCCGTGAAGTGCGCCTAGTCGTTGGGCCAACAAGTGACTGTCGGTTTCAAGAGCAGAACGTTCAAGCTCAGGCTTTATCGCCAGTAAATTAAAGATAATGGCATAACGCTGCAAGGTCTCACTGATCGTTTCAGCCAGAAGTAATACTTGGGTAATATGACGAGGCGTGATGACAAAGTTATCATTGTCGCTCAACAAACCTTGCTCAAGCATAAAGTCTAAAACGCCATCAACATATTTATGCACATCATCAATGCCCATAAATAACTCTGCTTTCAACAATGGATAAAAATCCATCACGATAGCATGAATGCGCGCGCGATCGCAGTCATCATAGCGCAATAAACAACTGGCAATTAATGAAGGTATCGCCATTAAATGAATAATATTATTACGATAATAACTCATGGTGATGGCAATTTTTTCATCAACAGAAATAATCTCACCAATAGAATCTTTGGTACTAACAAACTTATTTAACGACAAACAATGATCAACAATCGACTTACCATCACCCTCGGCGACCGATGCGTAATCGGTATAAGGTACGGTTTTCAATAAGGCTAAATACAGATCAAGTTGGCGTTCTAACTGACTTCTTTCTAATGCATTTTGCTCTGAGGCTAATAACACTAAACTGGTTAATGTTACCGAGCTCGCGGCGGCAGCACCGTTAATATTGGTCATCACGCGGTTAGCGAGTAAATTAACCGATGGAGTAAACCACGATGGTTTTTGATCAGGCTCTTTCGCCAGTTCGCTACGCCATTCTGGCGCTTGTTGATTTAAGAAGTGCTGTAAGTTAATCGGCTCACCAAAATTAACATAACCTTGGCCAAAGTTGCCGAGTTTACGCAGCGCACCAAATAACTGCCAAACAGATTCTTTTTTCTTTTTCTTGCCGCTTAATTCTTTGTGGTAAGTGGCCACTTCCATCACATGATCATAACCTAAATACACTGGTACTAACGTCACTGGGCGCTCTATGCCGCGAAGCACACTGTTTATGGTCATTGCCAACATGCCGGTTTTAGGCGCAAGTAAACGCCCTGTACGCGAACGCCCACCTTCGGTGAAATACTCAACCGAATAACCTTTAGCAAATAACTGATCTAAATACTCACGAAATACTGCGGTATACAGTTTATTACCATTAAAGCTGCGGCGGATGAAGAATGCTCCACCACGGCGGAACATTGGCCCTGCTGGCCAAAAGTTCAGGTTAATACCGGCCGCAATATGCGGCGGAACCATACCCTGATAATACAAAATGTATGACAGCAACAAGTAATCCATATGGCTGCGATGACAAGGTACGTAGACAATTTCATGGCCATCATGGTGAAGCTGTCTTACCTGTTCAGCACCTTTGATATTGATACCGCTATATAATTTATTCCATAACCAAGTGAGAAAACGCTCGGCAATGCGCACTAAACTATCTGAATAGTCTGCGGCAATTTCATCAAGGTATTCAATCGCAGTTTCACGAGCTTTTTCAGGAGATACTTTTTTGTTGACTGCTTCTTCTTCAATAGCCTTTTTAATTGAATCTGACTTCAATAAAGAGGCAAATAGCATTTGACGATTAGGTAATTGTGGCCCTGTCATAACTTTACGTTGGCGACGGAAATGCACTCGCGCGACACGGGTTAATTTATGCGCAATTCTTTTATCTGTACCGTGCTCATCAGCCATATGGCGCAGCGATAACGCATTAGAAAACTGCACAAAATTATGTCGCCCTAAAAATAAAATCATCAGCCACTTACGTAACCAAGTTGGGTTTTCTCTTTCAAAAACAGCCGCTGTCATGCTGTCTTCTTCCTTACCAGGAGTACGTCCCCAATAAAGACAAACTGGCACTAATTGAATATCAAGGTCAGCATTCTCACTATGAAGCGATAATAAACGGGTAAAATAATTAAGGAACTTCTCACCACTTTCACGTTTACCAAATAGAGGTTTACGCCCTTCTAAACACACCACTCGAGGTACTCTTAAACCATCAAGCTGCAACGGCTCATAAGGACTTGGCATACCAAATCCTTCAGTGATTTCGCTCAAGGCGGCAATATCACTAATAGATTCCGTTTTCATCAAATAAACCAAGGGCTTGGTCGGATCTATATTGAGGTCATCAAACGGATCATGGGGCACCACAATGGTCTGTACCATCCATTTCTGAACCCATTTTAATGCTTGTAAAAATATTGAATCTGGTTTTGACATGGTTATTTTCGCAACATAAGCCATTGTAATATTGTCGTATAGGATACCAGAAACCACCCTGCTTACACTATCTGGCCGACTTATCTTTACGTGTAAGCTCTCACTTTAAGACATAGTGCAAGATAAAAAATATATAATAACTAATAAAAACATTAATTTAAGTTACAAAAAACCAATAAAACACAAAAAATAGTTGGTTAATACTTGCACGAACACAAACACTGTATATAATGACAGTCACTGTATAAAAAGACAGGAATCATCATGAGACCGTTAACGCCGCGCCAAGCAGAAATATTAGACTTAATTAAAAACAATATCGCCGAAACAGGTATGCCACCCACTCGTGCTGAAATTGCGAAACGTCTTGGCTTTAAAAGTGCTAATGCTGCCGAAGAGCATTTAAAAGCATTAGCCAAAAAAGGCTTTATCGAGATCATGCCTGGAACCTCTCGAGGTATTCGCTTACCTCATGAAGAACAGATTGAAACCGGTTTGCCTCTGATTGGACAAGTTGCAGCTGGTGAGCCTATTTTGGCTCAAGAGCACGTTGAACAGTATTATCAAGTCGATCCGAGCATGTTTAAACCTGCCGCAGACTTTCTGTTGCGCGTTCGTGGTGACAGCATGAAGAACATCGGTATTTTAGAAGGCGATTTACTCGCGGTTCATAAAATGCAACAAGCACGTAATGGCCAAGTTGTGGTGGCGCGTGTTGATGATGACGTCACCGTAAAACGATTTGAACAAAAAGGTAATGTGATTTATCTGCACGCAGAAAATGACGATTACACCCCGATTAAAGTTGATTTAAGTTGCCAAAGCCTAACCATCGAAGGGCTTGCCGTTGGCGTTATCCGTAATGGAGATTGGTTATGAACAAACTAATGGGCATCGCGCCACGTCACCCAGGCTTATGGGTAGATTTAGCTGAAACAGAATTGCATGGCAACCAAACCATTCGCACATTACAAACAGTCACCCAAGGTGAAGCTGAGTTGAGCCAGTTGTGTAGTCAACTCGCCACATTGAGCCAACAAGGTCGATGGATTGTGTTAATTAGCCCACCACACATTGGCTATAAACATATGCTGGCAAATGCTGGCGTGAGAATGGACCGTATTTTACTGGTGCACACTAAAGACGAAGTCGAAACCTTATGGGCGATGGAAAAAGCGCTTACCAGTGGAACATCAAGTGCTGTCGTCACTTGGACAAGCTCACTTGACGCTCGTGATAGTCGTCGATTAGAAATTGTAGCTAAAAGTGCACGGGCTTTAGGTGTGGTAATTGAGGATGTGAATGCTCACTTACCTCACAAACATCAACTTGTTAGCCCTACATTAATAAATGGAACAAGTAATTTTTGCTCATTTCACTAAGCATTAACCCTTACTTACCAAGCCCTGTATTGAATTCAGGGCTTTTTTTTCATCTTTTTTCAGTCAATTAGCCAACAAAGTGATCTTGATCAATGTTTAATCTACAGCTAATGTTGTTCCCAAGGATGAAATATTATTCATCTTTAATTGGACGTGAATGACAGTGATTAAGATTACTTTCAGACAAATGAGCCAACTCAATATTGATAAGTTCAGTAGTAGGTACAAGCGTGGTGCACCGCTAATAATAAAACCGTAAACAATCTGTTTACTGCCACCAAGGTACTTTGAGGTCATCAAACTTTTTTCGGGAACCGAAAAGTTTGCATAGAGCAGAGAATTACTGTGTGACTTTTCTTTGTAATTGCTATTTGCAATGAACAGAGGAGCAGTCTTGTGAAGCAATGGTGGTATTGTTTACTGGTGGTGTTTATAGCACTTCCGCTTGGGGCATCAGAAATGTCCCTCAACATGACTCAAGGCGTGACAGATATCAGTGGTAAGGTTTATGGCCTCCACATGACGATACTTTATATCTGTTGTGCCATTGGGTTAGTGGTGTTTGGGATCATGATTTATTCAATGATTTACCATCGCAAATCAAAAGGCGCTGTTGCGGCAAATTTTCACGAAAGTACTAAAGTGGAAATAGCTTGGACCGTCATTCCTTTCATCATCTTAATCGCCATGGCCATTCCAGCCACTAAAACCTTAATTGCCATGGAAGACCCCAGCAATGCGGATCTCACCATCAAAATTACTGGGTCGCAGTGGAAATGGCATTACAGCTATTTTGATAAAGACATCGAATTTTACAGCACATTATCGACCCCAAGAGATCAAATCGATGGCATAGAGGCTAAAGGAGAGCATTATCTTCTTGAAGTCGATAAACCACTCGTACTGCCCATTAACCAAAAAGTGCGTTTTTTAATGACATCAGATGATGTGATCCACTCATGGTGGGTTCCAGCTTTTGCGGTTAAAAAAGATGCCAATCCAGGCTTTATTAATGAAGCATGGACCCGCATTGATAAGCCCGGAATTTATCGTGGCCAATGTGCCGAATTGTGCGGTAAAGACCATGGATTTATGCCAATTGTGGTGCAAGCATTATCAGAGACAGATTTTGATAACTGGTTAGTAGAGCAAAAACAACTGGCCAGTAATGCCGCTGCTGCGGCAGCAGCGTCACTGTCACAAACCTTATCTCTTGAAGAGTTAACCACCCAAGGCGAACAGATCTATCTTGCTCGTTGCGCCGCTTGTCACCAACCTAATGGTGCGGGCCTTCCAGGTGTATTCCCATCACTAATTGGCAGTCCTATCATAAAAGGCCCTATTGCAGGTCACCTCAACATCGTCTTAAACGGTAAACCAGGAACCGCAATGCAAGCCTTTGCCAAGCAACTTACCGCCCAAGAGATTGCCGCAGTGATTACCTTTGAGCGTAATGCTTGGGGCAATAATACCGGTGATGTTGTTCAAGCTGCTGATGTGAGTAATTTCTCTGGCGGCAATGAAGCAAGTACTGAAGCAAATAAGACTGAAAGCACAATGGCCGCAACAGCAACTGAGAACACCAATACTGCGACAGAAAAAGCGACTCAGGCTCTTGAAACCGTCGCTAAGGCTGTAACACCAGAGGTTGTTGCCATTGAAGATCTGCCCACCTTAACCTTGGAGCAATTAATCACAGAAGGTGAGCAGGTTTATGCCACCACTTGCGCCGCATGTCATCAAGCCACTGGTGCTGGTTTGCCAGGCGCTTTCCCTTCACTTATTGGCAGCCCTGTGGTTACCGGACCGGTTAGCGGACATATCGATATCGTTATGCACGGTAAACCAGGCACCGCGATGCAGGCATTTAGTAGTCAACTTAGCCCACAAAAGATGGCCGCGGTGATTACTTATGAGCGCAATGCGTGGGGCAATAATTCTGGCGAGGCGGTGCAACCTGCCGATGTCGCTAGCCATGGACAGTAGGGGAAGACAATGAGCACAACAACGCACGATACACTAGCTACCGCTCATGATGATCATCATCACGGAGCGCCGAAAGGGCTCATGCGCTGGCTACTCACAACTAATCATAAAGATATCGGTTCGCTGTACTTATGGTTTAGTTTTATTATGTTTCTCACTGGTGGCGCCATGGCAATGGTCATTCGGGCAGAGTTATTTCAGCCTGGATTACAGCTAGTAGAACCTAACTTTTTTAATCAAATGACCACGGTTCATGGTCTTATCATGGTATTTGGCGCAGTGATGCCAGCTTTTACCGGATTAGCTAACTGGTTAATTCCGATGATGATCGGTGCACCAGACATGGCTTTACCGCGGATGAATAATTGGAGCTTTTGGATTTTACCGTTCGCGTTTACCATATTACTCAGTTCGTTATTCATGGAAGGCGGTGGTCCTAACTTTGGTTGGACATTCTACGCACCGCTATCAACCACTTATAGCCCTGATAGCACCGCTCTATTTGTATTCGCCATCCATATCATGGGTATCAGCTCGATAATGGGCGCGATTAACGTTATCGTAACCATTGTTAACTTGCGCGCTCCTGGCATGACATGGATGAAACTGCCTTTGTTTGTGTGGACTTGGTTAATTACTGCCTTTTTATTAATTGCGGTGATGCCAGTGCTCGCAGGCGCAGTGACTATGGTGTTAACCGACAAGTTTTTCGGTACCAGCTTTTTCGATGCTGCAGGTGGCGGTGACCCAGTGATGTTCCAGCATATTTTCTGGTTCTTCGGTCACCCAGAAGTTTACATCATGATTTTACCCTCATTCGGCATTATCTCCGCCATTATACCGACCTTTAGCCGCAAGAAATTGTTTGGCTATTCCTCTATGGTTTACGCTACTGCCAGTATTGCTGTGCTGTCGTTCTTAGTATGGGCACATCATATGTTTACCACAGGCATGCCAGTATTCGCCGAGTTGTTTTTCATGTATTGCACCATGCTAATTGCGGTTCCTACTGGGGTTAAGGTGTTTAATTGGGTTGCTACCATGTGGCGCGGTTCGATGACATTTGAAACACCAATGCTATTTGCGGTGGCGTTTATCATTCTGTTTACCATTGGTGGCTTTTCCGGTTTGATGCTGGCAATCACCCCTGCGGACTTTCAGTATCACGACACTTACTTTGTAGTGGCGCATTTTCATTATGTACTGGTGACTGGGGCGATATTTTCCATTATGGCGGCGGCATATTATTGGCTGCCAAAATGGACCGGTAATATGTACAACGAAACCTTAGGCAAGTGGCATTTTTGGTGCTCAGTGATCTCTGTCAACGTATTGTTTTTCCCAATGCACTTTTTAGGCTTGGCGGGTATGCCTCGTCGAATCCCAGATTACGCAGTACAGTTTGCCGATGTGAATCAAATTGTTTCGATTGGTGGATTCGCATTTGGTTTATCGCAGTTTATTTTTCTCGCTGTGGTGCTCAAATGTATCAAAGGTGGCAAACCGGCTGGCGATAACCCTTGGGAAGCTGCAGAAGGTTTAGAATGGACCATTGCCAGTCCAGCGCCATATCACTCGTTTACCACTCCGCCGGAGATAAAATGAGATGACACAGCCAACAAAATCAAATCGTAAGTTATTAATCATGCTGATTGCTGGATCAATTGGTATGTTTGGGTTTGGTTTTGCATTGGTACCGCTTTATGACGTGCTCTGCGATACATTGGGTATTAATGGCAAAACCCAAAATAGCGCCAGTAGCTATGAAGCGGTAGTGGTTGATAAAAGCCGTACCGTTACCATTGAATTTGTGACCCAAGTTCAGTCAGATATGCCATGGGAATTTAGCCCTAAAGTGAACCAAATAAGCGTGCATCCTGGTGAGCTCACTCACGCACAATTTTTGGTTAAAAACCTGTCTGCACACGACACAGTAGGCCAAGCAATCCCTTCAGTATCACCTGGACAAGGAGCGGCGTACTTCAATAAAACGGAATGTTTTTGCTTTAACCAACAACCATTGGCCGCATCAGCAACTGCAGAATTACCATTGATTTTCTACGTGGACCCGGATTTACCCGCGTCTATTAATACATTGACTCTCTCTTATACCCTCTATGACATCACCGATAAACAGACGATCGTCGTAGAGCAAGGAGCAGCAAAATGACCACAAAGTATCAAACTTATTATGTGCCAAACCAGAGTGCTTGGCCGATAATCGGTGCTATAGGCTTATTTTTAATTGCATTTGGCGCAGGCACTTATGTACAACAATTAGCCACTGAAAAAACCTCAGGAAGTTACATATTAATCACTGGTTTTGCCGTGATTATCTTTATGATTTTTGGTTGGTTTAAAACCGTTATTGATGAATCAATGGCAGGACTTTACTCACCACAAATGGATCGTTCATTTAGGCAAGGAATGAGCTGGTTTATTTTTTCAGAGATTATGTTTTTTGGGGCTTTTTTTGGCGCATTATTTTATGCACGTATGATTTCAGTACCTTGGCTTGGTGGCGCATCGAACAATGCCATGACTCATGAGGTACTGTGGCCTGCCTTTGAAGCAATTTGGCCTTTGGTGAAAACACCTGATGGTAGCGCAACCGAGGCGATGCCATGGACGGGTTTGCCATTAATCAACACCATCATCCTGTTAACCTCATCGGTTACCTTGCACTTTTCCCACATCAATCTCGAAAAAGCCAATCGTAAGCCATTGATCATCTGGTTAGCGTTAACGGTGATGTTGGGGATTGCGTTTCTCAGTTTACAGGTCGAAGAATACAGCCATGCCTATCAAGAAATGGGCCTAACCCTATCTTCAGGAGTGTACGGTAACACCTTCTTTTTATTAACTGGTTTTCACGGCATGCACGTGACGATTGGTACCCTGTTCTTGATTATTTTATTACTCAGAATTATCAAGGGTCACTTTACCCCCGACAAACATTTCGCATTTCAAGCGGGTAGTTGGTATTGGCACTTCGTTGATGTGGTTTGGTTATGCTTATTCATTTTTGTTTATGTGCTGTAAATCAGCACTAATAAGGTCTGGGGTTAGGTTGAATGTAACCTAGCCCTAAGGCCACCAGCAGCACCACAATCACGACAACAGAAAATAATACTCTACGACCAAGATAATGGCTCATTGATTGTTGATGCTGCCCTTTAACCATAATAAATAAGGCTCTAGCTAAGTTAAATAATATGAATACAAGCAACGAGACTAAAACTAACTTAACAATGAAAGGTGTTGTCACAGGCAATCCTTTTAGGAGTGTGGGTGTGTCTCGGGTGTTATTTGTAATGATTACTTTGGTCGTGTTTGGCTTATTGGTCAAGTTAGGATTGTGGCAATTATCACGGGCAGCGTTTAAACAAGAGTGGCAAAGCACATTACTTGTGCGCCAACAGCAGCATGCACTCAATTATGAGGCAATGTTAGCACTGGTTAATTTATCAAAGTTACCCACTGGGTCTGAGTCAGAGGCGGCATTGCTCACAGGTTACCGCTTATCGATTTTGGCAAAACCCGTTAATAACACAATAATGCTGTTAGACAATCAGGTGTATCAGGGGCAAGTGGGATATTTAGCTTACCAAGTGTTTGAAATAACCCCAGAGCAGCCTTGGATACTCGTTGAACTAGGTTTTGTTGCAGCCAACAAAGACCGTCGAATATTGCCTCAACTTGAACCACTAGAAATACGCTACTACACCCTCTATGGACGGGTATATCAAAAACAAACCAATCCATTTAGTGATCAGTTAGATGCTGAACAACGCGCCGATGCGCCAATACGTTTTCAAAACATCAACACTGCAGCATTAGCTGACATGTTAGAACATTCGCTAATACCTGTAGTGCTACAACCAGAAAATGTCCCGCGCTACAACTTACCGCAACCTTGGGTGCCGATCCCATTATCGGCGCAGAAGCATCAAGGTTATGCCTTGCAATGGTTCACTATGGCAGGAGTATTTTTAGGATTAATGAGCTGGATAGCATATCGACAATATCGACGTTAACTCTCGTCGTGAATAAATAACTTAACAATAATATCAATATGATAAAGAGGAGATGGAATGAACTCCCTACCGAAAAAGAGCAATAAAGCGCTAATCGTATTACTGCTGGTGTTTATTTTACCGGTTGCAATAGCCAAGTTAGTGCTAAGCCTAGAACTCTATAATGGTGCGGCGACGAACAAGGGGGCACTGATCACTCCCGAAGTGAGTTATGCCAACTTAGCCATGGAAAACCCTAAACCACATATTTGGCAGGTACTTTTTTTTCTCCCCGAGCAGTGTAACGAGCAGTGTCAAGAACGTCTGTATATTTTACACCAGAGCTATATCGCACTAGGCAAAGATAGAGATCGCGTTATCCCGATCATAGTGGTGAATAATCATAGCGACACCAAGATACTCAAACAATTGAATATCGGCTTTGATCAAGTCAATGCCAATGATGCACTTGCAACATTGTTGACTGAACAACAGCTGATCATTGTCGATCCTCTTGGCAGCCTGGTGATGCAATATGACAATGTGATTGGCCACGACGCCAATATTGCCCAAGGTAAAGCCATGATTGCTGATTTACGCAAAATGCTTAAATTATCGAGGGTGGGCTAATGACCATTAATCGGCTGATAAAATTTACCTTGGTATTTACCTTAGCGGTCATTTTAATGGGGGCTTACACACGCTTATCTGATGCCGGACTGGGTTGCCCTGATTGGCCTGGATGTTATGGCCATTTAGCGGTACCCAGTGCAAGCCATGACTTAGCAAAAATTGAAACGCATTTTCCACAAATGACCATAGAGCCAGAAAAAGCATGGCTTGAAATGATCCATCGCTACATCGCCGGTGCATTAGGATTAATGGTATTAGCTATCCTTGTATTGTGCCTTAAACAACCTCATGCACCGAAAAAACTCCCCAGTTTTATAGCCGTCTTAATTGTATTTCAAGCAGCGCTTGGCATGTGGACTGTCACAATGAAACTAATGCCTATTGTGGTAATGGCACATCTTATTGGCGGTTTTAGTCTATTTGCCTTGTTACTACTGCTGTACCTTAGGCTTAAGCCATTACGGATCCCAGGAGGTGATACTTATGCCCGCAAACTGGTTCCGTTAGCTTTAGTCAGTCTAGGAGTATTAGTCATTCAAATTGTACTCGGCGGCTGGACCTCATCAAATTACGCGGCTCTCGCCTGTACTTCGTTACCCATTTGCGAAGGTAACTGGGTCGATAACTTACGTATTGCCGATGCTTTTTCACCGTTCCAAGGCGATCATCCAAGTTTTGAATTTGGAGTATTAGACTATGCAACTCGAATGACCATTCATGTCAGTCATAGAGTTTGGGCCGTTGTTACTGCCATAACATTGATCCTACTAGCGCTAAAATTACGTTATGCACAATCACATGTAATGCGAAACAGTGGTTACTTATTACTGTTATTGGTAATCACCCAAGTCGGACTGGGTATTAGTAATGTGGTGATGAATTTACCTTTGGGCATCGCGGTATCACACAATGCAGGTGCAGCCTTATTGCTGCTTACCTTAGTCTTTATTAATTACGCCCTGTGGCGTAAAGCATAAACGAGGATCGACCATGACAAAACCTCTTACTATTAGTCAGGTTCAACCTAAATTAACCCTACAATGGCGCGCTTATTTTGAAATGACCAAACCAAAAGTAGTTGCACTTATGCTACTGACCGTATTGGTTGGCATGTGTTTATCGGTACCGGGCATAGTGCCGCTGCAACCTTTAGTTGCTGGTATGGCAGGCATTGCAATGATGGCGGGGGCAGCGGCAGCATTTAATCATTTAATCGATCGCAAAATTGATGGCTTGATGGCCCGCACTTATAACCGACCGTTACCCAAAGGTAAAATCTCGACAACCAAAGCGGCTGCATTTGCGGTGTCTCTCGGAGCCTTAGGCTTTGTGGTACTGTATGCCTTAGTCAATCCCCTAACCGCTTGGCTGACGTTTGCCAGTTTAATCGGCTACGCCTTGGTGTATACCGCTTACCTTAAACGAGCAACTTCACAAAATATCGTTATCGGCGGATTAGCAGGCGCTATGCCACCATTACTTGGCTGGACCGCGATAACCAATGAAATGCATGGTTACGCCCTATTACTTGTGATTATTATCTTCACTTGGACCCCACCGCATTTTTGGGCGTTAGCGATTCACCGCCGTAAAGAATATGCCAAAGTTGATATTCCAATGCTCCCCGTAACGCACGGGGTAGAATTTACCAAAACCTGTATTTTGCTTTACACTATTTTACTCGCCATTGCCTGTTTACTGCCTGTTTTAGTCGGTATGTGTGGTCCAATCTATTTGGTCGGCTCTACCCTACTCAGTTGTGGCTTTATCTATAAAGCGTGGCAGTTAAAGTTTCATGATTATCCAGAACTGTCGATGCAGGTGTTTAAATTCTCAATTTATCATTTAATGGTGTTATTCATTGTCCTATTAGTAGACCATTATTTTTGGGTAAACACTTAACCTAGAAAAGGAAATATATTGAAAATAATCATAGCATTAGGGCTGATATTATTAGCCATAAGCGGAGGTGTTGCTTACCAAAAGATGCAAACAGAACCTATGGTACTGGCAACCAGTTATGTATTTGAACAACAGCGGGCATTAGCACCATTTACATTAGCAGACCAGTACGGCAACACCTTCAATAACCAATCATTACAAGGTAAATGGAGCTTATTTTTTATTGGTTACACTGCTTGCCCTGATGTATGCCCTACTACCTTGAATAAACTCGCCGCGGCTTATCCACAGCTACAAAAAATAGCCAAGAATATACAAGTGGTGTTTGTGTCGGCAGATCCTAAACGCGACACTCAAGCGAAACGTTTGGATTACATCAATTTTTTTAATCAGGACTTTATAGCGGTCACTGCACAACACGCTGATTTGTTTCCCTTCAGTCGTGACTTAGGCTTTGTATACGCTATGGTTGGAGACGGTAGCGATTATCAGGTAGACCATAGCGCATCTTATGTATTAGTTTCGCCCCGAGTAGAAAAGATTGCGGTATTTAAACCAAAACCTCAACCCGGCCAATTAGCGCAAATTCTTAATGCAGAACTGATTGCTGACTTTGAGAAAATAGTAAAATCCTGGCAATAGCGCAGACTCATTAACCACAACGGTAACTAACTGAGATAACATTATTCTTCGAGCCACTGCCCATTATCTTGTGGGCGGATCCACGCTTGTGAAAACCAATAATAACCGGTTTTTGTTTTGCTCGGTGCCGTACAATTATAACGCGAACGTCCTGGGGCTAAATCTGATGATGCCTGAATCGATAAGCGATTTTTACTTAACCAAATGGGCTTTTTAGGGCCTTGCCCTTGAATAAAACACATCACCTGATGTGGATAAATATCTTCAGTATCGAGGGTTAATATCAACTTAGGTCGCCATTGGCCGGATACAAGTAGAGGGTCGCTTATATTTTGCTTAGTTACAGGCATAGGTAAACTGGAAAATTTGACCTTCAAACTCGCCAAATCAGCGTAAGCATTGGCCACAGGGAAACGCGGTAACGCCGTTAATGAAGCATACTCTCCAGCGGCCCCCGATTGCTGACCAAAACCAACAAAGCCGTGTTTAGTCAAAATAGCTTCTAACTTGCTAGTGTATTCGCCGTATGGATAAGCAAACATTTTTACGCTTTGGCCGGTGCGTTTTAAGATCTCGGCTTCCGTTGCGAGAATATTGTCTTCAACTCGTGCTTGCCATTGGTCTTGGGTTTCTTTACCTTGGCGACGAATTAAATGTTCATGCCCCCAACTGTGATTCGCTATTGTCACCCCTTGCTCTGACAAAGTGTTAATATCTTGCCAGCTCATCATCCCTTGGTAACCTGCTTCAATCGGAGCAACAGAAATAAATACCGTATAGGGAAACTTGTGTGTGACTAAAATAGGTGCCGCATTTTGAATAATGCTGTCATAGCCATCATCAAAGGTAATCACAATACTTTTATGATTTAAGGTCGTGTTATGCTTAATACTATCAACAGCATCGCTTAAAGAAATAACCGTAAAATCATTATCAGCTAAATACTGCATTTGCTCAGCAAACTGACTCGGGGTCACACTGGTACTTTTAGGCGTGTTTTCAGACACATGATGATACTGTAAAATAACCACTGCATTGGCATCTAAATGCAATACACTCAAACTGAGCAATGCCAACCATAACGCTATTTTCTTAACCATGATTATTCATACCTATGTCAGTTAGTACACTACTGTTAAATCGCCAAAAAAATCGTCAATTATTGGCATTAGCAACACCCATGATCCTGTCTAATATTACTATTCCGCTCTTAGGATTAGTTGATACAGCTGTGATTGGGCATCTAGGACACGCTTATTATCTTGGTGGCGTAGCCTTAGGAAGTACCATCATCACCTTGATGATATGGTTGCTTGGTTTTTTACGTATGTCCACCACCGGACTTGTCGCACAAGCCTTCGGGGCTAATGATACCTCAACTCAGCAACAATTACTGATACAAGGTTGCAGCTTAGCATTAACCTTAGGTTTCGTTGGCGTCATGCTGCAATCTCCTCTGCTCAATTTAGCGCTCAGTCTCAGTGATGCCAGTGAGCAAGTCATGCTCTATTGTCGCCAGTATGTGTCGATTCGAATCTGGTCCTTGCCTTTTGCCCTAACCAATTTAGTGCTACTGGGTTGGTTGCTTGGGCGCCAAAAGCCCAAAGCGGCTATGTGGCAGCTGATTATCGCCAACAGCGTCAATATTATTCTCGATATTGTATTTGTCATGGTATTTAAATGGAATGTGCAAGGCGCGGCATTGGCATCGGTTATTGCTGACATCTGTGCTTTTTCAGTGGCATTAGTCATGGTTAAACGCCAACTTATTGATATGGGTGGACTCAAATTTAGCCAGGTTATCGCGCATTTATCTTGGCGCGGTTATGCTCGTTTACTCACCTTAAATCGTGATATTTTTATTCGCAGTTTATGCTTACAAGCCGCGTTTAGCTTTATGACTTTTTATGGTGCCGGCTTAGGTGACAATATTATTGCCGCTAATGCCGTGCTGCTTAATTTACTGATGCTGATCTCTTATGCATTAGACGGCATAGCTTATTACGCCGAAGCAGAAGTGGGCCGCGCATTTGGTCAAAAAAATCCAACCTTACTCCATGACAGCGTAGTGTTAGCTTTTTGTTGGTCGGCAATAGTGGCAGGATTATTTAGCCTACTATTTTGGTTGGCAGGGCCGTGGATAATTCAGCTATTAACCAATATAGAAGCGGTGCAAGATACTGCCAATAATTACTTAATCTGGCTAATTTTTATGCCTATATTGGCGTTTGGCTGCTATTTATTTGATGGGGTATATATTGGCGCGGCACAAGGACAAACCATGCGAAATAGTATGATAATCGCGACCTTTGCAGTTTACTTTCCGAGTTGGTACCTGTTGCAAGCTTGGGGCAACCACAGCCTTTGGGCTGCAATGTCGATATTCATGCTATGTCGAAGTGTAACACTCGGCTGGCACTATTATTATAAACTCAGGTATCAACTGGTGAGCGTATAATATATTGAAGACCTCGCTATAAAAATGTAACATCCTAACAACATGTTATCGCTCTTCAAACGGATCTTTAATGAAACGGATTTTATGGCTTGTTGTTAGTTTATGTCTATTTTCGCATAGCTCTTTTGCCAAGCCCCTGCCTGTAGAAGCCTTCGCCAGCATCCCAGATGTCCGCTTTGTTAGCTTATCACCTGACGGAAAAAAAATAGCATCACTCATTCGAGTCAGTACTAATGAGCTTGAAGGTCAAGTACTCTCTATTCGCGACATTAAAACCAATAAAGATATTTTCCCATTACAGACTGACAACCAAAAATTTGTCATCTTATCGTTAACCTGGGCAAATGATGATGTCATCTTAATCGAATCTAAATATCCTTCTATTCGTCGAGGCATACCCACAACCGAAACCCGCTTAATGAAATACACACTGAGCGACAACAAAACCACAAGTGTCTTTTCTAATCACTCGCTATCGCGCTTTTACGGGTATGGATTACCGCAATTACAAGCATCGGTTATTGACTACCTTGACAATGATCCCGGTCATATCCTAATGCAAATTCAAGGCTTAGGTTCTAAACCACAATATGAAAGCGTCATTAAAGTCAGTTTAAAAACCGGCGCTATCAAGACATTACAACCGGCACGTATGCATATTGGAGACTGGTTAACCGATAGGCAGCACAACGTGCGTATTGGTATTTATCGCGATGACACAAGCTACCGTATTTACGAGCAAAAAGCAGCGGGTGAAGATCTGCGTATATTATGGGAGTTCGAAGCGCTAGCAGAAGATGTCATCTGGCCTATCGGTTTCGACCATGATCCTAATATCTTGTATATCAGCGCCTATCATCAAGGTCTAAAAGCCATCTTTAAAGTCAACTTAACTGACCCAACATTGACTAAAGAGCTGGTGTTTCACAATGAAAATTACGATGTTGAAGGCTGGTTAGTTTATTCTGAACTAAAGCAAAAAGTGATTGGTTTAAGCACCGACATTGAAGGTGAATATCTGTTCTGGGATCAAGACTATATCAAGTTGAATAATGGTCTAACGGCAGCATTACCCGAGTCACACAATGCCATCACCCAGTTCAGTGATGATGAACGTCGTTACATCGTTTATGCAACTGGCCCAATTGAATCTGGGGCGTATTACTTTGGCAATAGAGATCAAAATGCACTTTACCCTGTGGCTTATCGATACAGCCAATTGCCACCAGAGCTATTATCAACACCTAAAACGGTTAATTACCAGGCTCGCGATGGTTTAGCCATTGAAGCCTTTTTAACCACCCCAAAAGACGCTATCGCCAAAAACTTACCGACTATTATCTTTCCTCATGGCGGGCCAATTAGCTATGACTCAACCACCTTTGATTATTGGGCGCAGTTTTTAGCTAACCGCGGATATGCGGTACTGCAAATGAACTTTCGGGGCTCGGCAGGTTATGGCTTCAACTTTATGAGCTCGGGTCTTAAAAACTGGGGCCTAGAGATGCAAACCGACATTGAGGATGGTGCTCACTGGCTGATAGGCCAAGGTATTAGCGATCCTAAACGCATGTGTATTGTTGGTGCGAGTTACGGCGGTTATGCCGCATTAATGGGTGTGGCTATCACACCTGATCTGTATCAATGTGCCATTAGTGTTGCGGGCGTGACAGACCTTGAAAAATTAGTTAAATCATCGCGTGGATACGACAATAGTAAAATTGTTAAAAAACAAATTGGTGATGATTACGACGATTTATATCAGCGATCACCGATTAGCAAAGTGGCCAGTATTAAGGTACCAGTGTTATTAATCCACGGTACGAAAGATCGTGTGGTGCGCGTAGAGCAAAGTGAAAAAATGTATGATGCGCTTAAGGATTTACAGAAGCCAGTAAAGTATATCGAATTAGAAAATGGCGATCATTACTTAAGTAATAACCAACACCGTCTTACTACATTTATTGAAATAGAACGCTTTTTAGCAGCTAATCTTGGAGTACAATAAAGCCAATTTAGTGTTTAACTATTATCTAATTAGTCACAATGAGAACAGCATGACCGAACAATTGATTATTACTGACCTTGAGATCGGCAAGGGTAAAGCGGCAGTAAAAGGGGCATTAATTACCACTCGCTACAGTGGACGTTTAGCCGATGGCACTCAGTTTGATGCGTCAGATGCATTTCAATGTGTTATTGGCACAGGCAGAGTGATTAAAGGTTGGGACCAAGGTATTATCGGTATGAATGTTGGCGGTAAAAGACAACTATCAGTACCGGCACATTTAGCCTATGGTGAGCGTCAAATGGGTGATCGTATTCCAGCAAACTCTGATTTATTCTTTGATATAGAATTACTTGAAGTGCTCACTCGAGACGACTAATTGACATAAATATAGCAGTGTAACAAACGAAAACGCGACCGGTGAGGTCGCGTTTTTTGTAGTGTGCAATTCGTTATGCTTACGCGTAAGAATGATCACCGTGTTGGTGTTCTGTCACGTCACGCACCCCAGTCAATTCTGTAGGGAACATGTCTAGTAACTGCTTCTCGATACCATCTTTTAAAGTGATATCAACTTGAGAACAACCGTTACACCCACCACCAAACTGCAATACTGCAACACCCGCGTCGGTAATTTCTACCAGCATGATGTTACCGCCATGGCTGGCAAGTTGTGGATTAATTTCTGACTGAATAACGTATTCAATACGTTCAACAAGAGGTGCATCGCCAGACACTTTACGCATTTTAGCGTTAGGTGCTTTTAAGGTTAACTGCGAACCAAGCTGATCAGTTACGAAATCAATGCTAGCATCATCTAAAAATGGCGCGCTTTTTTCATCAACCATGGCGCTAAAGCCATTAAAAGGCAGTTCAACATCATCAGCTTCAGCAGCATCGGGTGGACAATAAGACACACCACACTCTGCTTGTGCAGTACCAGGACTGATAACAAACACACGAATGTGAGTGCCTTCAGGTTGATCGGCCAATAGTTTGACGAAATGGGCCTGAGCTGTATCGGAAATGGTGATCATAAAAACCTGCTCCGTCAGGGAGTACCTGAGTAAATTAGTAAGAATTAGACCTATGATACTCTGTGTTGCATTAGCTTTGTAGTGTCCATGAGATTTGATCGTAAAAAAATGATCTAGTTCAACGTTTTTTAAGCTTACAAAAAATGCAAAACGCACTGTAACAGGGCTTGCAGCAGGTATTAGCCAATTGTTTTTATTTATAAAAAATATTGTTATTACTCAAGTCGAATTAATCTAACCTACAATCGAGCTAATCTAATAATCCCGGTGCCTCAGCCCGCGCAAGGCACCATGTTTGTACATGAACAAATTGTGCACTAAATAATCGACTTATTTCATCTACGGTTGTACCGGTTGTCACCACATCATCAATTAACGCAACACGCTGATAAGGAATCTCCGCTTGTAACTGGAATGCCCCATGGCAGTTCTTGCGCCGCTGTTTACCCGCTAAGCCTGTTTGCGGCGCAGTATCAACCACCCGAGTTAAGCAACTGTCGTCTAGCGGAATACCCGTTAATCGGCTAAGTTGTTTCGCAATTAACCAAGCTTGGTTAAAGCCTCGCTGTCGTAAACGATTTGGATGCAAAGGCACAGGGATCAACACCTGTGGTCGCCTAATGATGCCATGTTTAATCAGTAAGGCAATTCGACAAGCTAATTGCTGAGTTATCGCGTTAAGCGGTGCACATTGCTGTTGGTATTTTATCGCGGCAATCAGAGGGCCTAGTCCTTGATGATAACTGCAAGGTGCCACCACAACATTGGGCGTATGTTTAAGGCATTTACCACAATATGCTTGCAACAGTGCGATTTCACGGCCACAACCTAAACACACTTCATGTTGGTACAAACTTGCCGCTAAACACACCTGGCATACACCAGTGAGCACTTGATTAGCAAACAATTGTTCATAATCCATTTGATCTATCCTTTGCTGGCACAGCAAGCAACGGTTGGGTAAACTGCCTAGTAAAATAACCCTAGCACGCTGAATGCGCTTGACGCATAAACGTAATATGTGGGTAATGTTGATTGAATTATTGATTGACGGCATTGGCTATTCATTCCATTAAATAGACTCAAAAGAGGTGTTAACCGTGAGTTTTCCTGCATTGCATATTGATACCCTAGGCTCACAAGGCCAAGACATAGTGCTATTACACGGGTGGGGCGTGAATAACCAAGTCTTTAGTCCGTTAAAAAGCGCCTTGCACCAGTATAGAGTGCATTATGTGGATTTGCCGGGATTTGGCCTCAGTGGCAACATTGATGGTGACATAACGCAATGGTCACAAACACTTGCAGCGCAACTTCCACAGCAGGCAATTTGGATTGGCTGGTCATTAGGCGGCTTAATTGCGAGTCAAATTGCCATTGATTATCCAGAGTCTGTAGCAGCATTAGTGACGATTGCCTCATCGCCCTGCTTTATGAGCCGGGAAGCAAATGAGCTTAATCCAACTTGGCCTGGTATCCAGCCAGATGTATTGGCACAATTTTCAAGCCAATTAAGCCGTGACTTAACTCGTACCGTTGAACGATTTTTGGCGATTCAAGCCATGGGAAGTGATAATCCCAAAGCGGATATCCAACAAATAAAAAGCTTAGTGTTAAGCAAACCATTGCCGACACAACAAGGATTATCCCAAGGATTGGATATGTTAGCGCAAGTAGATTTACGTACTAGGATGGCTCAAATACAACAGCCGTGGTTACGAATTTGGGGTAAGTTAGACAGTTTGGTACCGAGAAAGATCATCAGCGCATTACCGCAAAGTGACAGCATTGAAGACGTCGTACTACATAAAGCATCCCATGCGCCCTTTATTTCACATCCAGAGCTATTTTTAAGCCATTTATTACCCTGGATCATAAAATACAGCCAAAAATAACCTAATAACACTTTAGCCTTAGTGAAATATTGACTATAATTTAGCCAGCACATCTTATGGACAAGGTCTAGATGATTATTACCACTCATTATCCGCAGATACCGCTAGCAACTTCAAATGTTGCGACGGATCTTGCTCGTGTGGACAATCAACAAAAACCGCCGGTTATTCCACCACAAGAACCCACCAAAGGCCATGAAGAACGCCAATTAAATCCGCAAAATGAGCGTGCTAACGCGTATATTGTTGCAGAGAAAAAACAGCAAGAACAAACTAAACGTCAACAACAAAATGTCGCTCAACAGTCAGTTGAGTCTAAAATACCCGCTTCACCTATGGCTCGGCCTCAGACCATCAGAATTATTGCTAGTCAGACTCCAGCGCTGCAACGTAAAGATATTCAGTTAAAGACCCAACCAAATAACCCTAAAGCAGCAGCAGAACCCAAACAACGCCAGTTTATAGACTCTGGCTTATCAAGTGCGGCATACCAACAATTTGGTCAGCGGATTGGTCAATTCTATCAACAACAATCCGCTCCAAATATTGAATCTCAGTTAAAAATCTTAGCGTGATACTGCGGGAGTAGCCAGATCAGTGATCGTCGGCTTTGCTTGTGTATTTTCCGAGCGATACAACATTTTGTTATAGGCTAGACTGCCCCACAATGCCCAACCTAATGCCGCTTCTGCTTGTGCATCATCTAATTTGGTTGGCGTTAGCTTTTCAGTCGCAAAATCATAAGTCACACTTTCAGGCGGTAATTCAGGTTGTAAAATAGTCATTTTATTCCCTTCTAATAAGCCAAAGTTTTTATCATATTGCATCATCGCGCGGCCAGGCCAAGAATCAGGTTCTTTGGTTAAATCACGGCCTAGCATTGGATAGCTATCCGAAATACCCAGTAACGAAACTAACGTCGGCGACATATCAATTTGGCTCACCACCCGTGGATCGTGCTTCACCGCAATTCCGTCACCTAAAATAAGCCCTGGGATACGGAAACGAGAGACAGGTATTAGTGCAGCACCGCCAACACGACTGTCATGATCGGCCACAATCAAAAATATGGTGTCTTTCCAATATTCTGATTTTTTGGCTTTCTTGAAAAACTCACCCACGGCATAGTCGGCATATTTTACCGCGTTATGCATGGTGTATTGTGGTTGCTCATACAGCTCAATACGGTCATCAGGGAACTCATAAGGATCATGATTACTTGAGCTAAACACTAAACTGAAGAATGGTTTGCCCTCTTTATGCATGCGCGAAAACTCTTCATCAGCACGGAACAATAAGTCCTCATCAGACACGCCCCAAGATGCGACAAATGCAGGATCTTTATAATCACCTTGATCAACAATATCGGTAAAACCATTACCTAAAAAGAAGCTGCGCATATTATCAAAATGGCTTTCTCCACCATAAATAAACTGTGTGGTATAGCCATGTTGTTTTAATAAATCAGCAATGGTAAAAAAGCCAGTTTGACTCTTACCCAGCTTAACCACTGCACGAGCTGGCGTAGGCGTAAAGCCAGTTGTCACCGCCTCAATACCTCTTACCGAGCGTGTGCCTGTAGCGTATAGGTTTTCAAAAAACCACCCTTGTTGAGATAACTCATCAATATTAGGTGTTAGCGGTAAACCACCTAAACTGCCGACAAAACGCGCACCAAGACTTTCTTGTAAAATGATCACTAGATTCTTTGGTTTGCCAGTATAACTAGCTTGATTGAACGACAAGGTTGGAATAGCGGATGACGTAAATGCACTCAGTGGTCTGCCACTTTCACGGCGCACAATATCAATCACTTTTTGGTCAGCTAGCTTGCCATACACTTTCGATGCATCTTCTTCGTTACCCATTTGTTTAATCGCAAAAACTAATGAAAAAGAGGAATTAAGTACCAGAGAATTAACTAAAGGATCGTCAGAAAAAGCCACTAATGAAGGATTAAGTGGTCTATGACCTAACGATGAACGCGCACCTAATATAGTCACAGCAATCACAATCACAGCAAGCACAGGACGCCAGTACCATTTAGGATAACGAATATTCTGCGTAAGCTTACCAGTAAACCACCAGCCACCCCATAAGGTCGCAATGGTTATCACTGCCGACAAAATAAGCTCGGCTTTACGCCCTGCCCATAACATCGATAATACTTCTTTTGGATACACCAGATATTCAACATACAAACGATTAGGTCTAAAACCATATTCGGCAATAAATGACGGCGATGATGCTTCAAGGAAAATGATCACCCACAAGCCCAGCGTTAGCCACACTCGTAATATTGTGACCCAAACTCGGCCAACTAAATGCTCACCCGAAAATACGACTGTGCCTAAGGCTGCAATGCCCCATAACCAACACATAGAAGCAAAATCAACTCGTAAACCTTGAATAAAGATATAACCCCAACCTTGCGCATCACTGACGCGATCGGCCTGCCACAAAGACAAACCTAGGCGACTCAAGCTCAAGATAATAAGTGACATAACACTGAATATAATAATGGCTTGGAGTAAGCTTCGTGAATGTTGTGATGAAGAAGGCAGCGCAGAACGTGCGTTATACCTAAAGGAATTTACAGCCATTTATTGCTCCGATATTTTGTTATTTTTTGCTACATGCGCAATTTAGATGCAACAAGACGAGCCAAACGTAACATGATTGTTATTTACAACAGACTAATGTTGGTATTTTTACCCGTATTATGCTGATGAATAAGGCCTTAATAATTTGATCTATTCAATCAAATTAAATATTTTATTCTTTTACTTATCAATATATTAATGAAAAATCATAAAGACAGGGATCATTGGATCTAAAACTATCTTAGTCTAAGACTCTGATTCATTATCAAAGTTCACTGATAAGGGCGGCTATACTAACCTTTTATTAACGATTCAGCTCAATCGTTTATCTCTTCAATGTGATCTGACTTAACATAATCCTGTCTCACGGTCAGCTTTTACTGGAATATGTAAAGTAAACATAATCTTATCTGTCGACACTAACTCGAAGCTAAATGTAAACCCGTTCAATTTGGCGACATTTTCCACAATGGCTAAACCTAACCCATGGCGATCGCTATTTGAACGTGATTGTTCCGCTTGAAATAAAGGTAACGTGAGTCGTTCTAAATCATTGGCATTAATACAAGTGAGTAATTGGTTTTCAATACTAATCACTAACCCTTGGCTATCTGACGTTAATCGTATTGGAATCATTGATTTTGCTGGACTGTAGTACAGCGCATTATCAAACAGATTGGTTAAAATAAGATGTAAAGAAAACTCATCAATAAGATAATTTTTATCCGCAGCACGATTATCAATGATTAAACGAGCATGAATGGCTGAATACTTAAAGGCCAGCTCATCGATAACGCGGCTCATCAGATCATTAATATTGATAGGTTGGCAGTGCAGATTAATGCTTTCAGATGAGGCTTGTTGCAATAATAATAAATTATTAACTATCGTTTTCATCCGTAAGCTAATACTAAGTACATCTTGTTTGTAACTTCCCCCAATGCGCTCATCGTCTGGATAACGAATGTAAATTTCACTCAAACTGATCAATTCACTGATCGGTGTTTTCAGCTCATGGGCAATATCAGCAGTAATACGCTTTTCAGTTTGTAAGTATTGTTGGCTAATTTTGACAAACTTATTGAGCTCTGTGCGTATGGGTTCAATCTCAAGATAGCGCTCAGAGTCGGAAGACAGCGGAATATGTTTTTCATTAACATTGACCGTTTTTAAAGACATATTTAATTCGTTCAGCGGTGTTAAACCACGATAAATAACCTTAATGACGGCCCAGCGTATCAGCACAATAACCAGCAATAAACCAATGCCTAAGGTGGAATCAATAATCACTGAAATTTGACTTAAGTCTTCCGTTGTAATGGCTATCGTTAACCACATGGGTTCGACTTTGCTTATCATTGCGCGGTTTGCTTTGGGAATTTGCGGCTCAAAGTAGGACACCATTGCTCGACCGTCTCGCCCATCGGGCAACACGACATCAGCAAAAACCGCACTGTTAAGTGGTATGTCTTTTTTGAGTAAATTTGCATCTCTGTATTGAGTTAACGATTCAGAGCGCTCGAATACGTTCGAGCCTTGCCATAATTGAAAGAAACTCGCTTTGGTTGATGAGCCAAATTCAGGCATAAATTCGCCAGAAAAATCAAATTCAGTACCTTTTGGAGTGACTTTAACTAAGGTCTTTAGGTAATTAGACTTGTCGGTTAACGCATTATCAAATTCAGCATCAACCCAATTATCTATGCTGATATCAATAGCAAAAAAAACTAAAATTAAAATAGCCGATACCACATAGGTCATGGTGTTGGCTAAATTTGTGGTTAACGATTTCATTCGTGCTCACCCACAAAATAACCAAAACCGCGCTTATTTTTAATGGGTAGCGTTGATCCAACGGCTTTGACCTTTTTACGCACCGACGACAAATGCGCTTCAATAGTATTTTTCGACAAATGGTTAAAAGAGCCTACGACGGCTTCGCTAATTTGTTCAGGATTAAGCACTTGCTTAGGGTTGTTAAATAAATACTCAACGATTTTAAATTCATTTTTAGTCAGGTCGATATAGTGACCGTTTACATGCAGAGACTTATTACTGGTATCGAGAACAAAGTCAGCAATGCAAATCGATTTAACTTGCTGATTAAGTACACCCCGTCGCCCAAGAGTGATTAATCTGGCTTGTAATTCGTCAAACGAAAAAGGTTTAGTCAGGTAATCATCGGCCCCCGATAATAGTCCATTGACTCGATCTTCAGCTTGAGATTTAGCTGATAAAATAATGACTTTAGCCTGATTACCCAGTTTACGGATGCTTTTGAGTAAACTGATGCCATCGACGTTAGGTAACATTAAATCTAAAATAATAAAGTCGTACTGGTTAGTCAGCGCCATGCTTAATCCCTCAGAACCATCACCGGTTTCATCAACGGTATAGCCTAAATGATCTAAGCCAACTCTAATGCCGCGACGCAAGGCTTCTGAGTCTTCAATTAACAGCACTTTCATTGAGTGTCCTTTATCATAATTACGCCTTTATCCACATCGCGATTAATGTTGCAAAAAGAACCATTACCTAAAACGATTATGAGTCTTTATTGCAACTATTTTGCATAACAAGCTAGCAACTAGGGTTAAGTCAGCTATGCCGACAAAATAACCCACCACACAATGACAGCCATTAACATACTAATAAACACAAAGGCCGAGGCAATATCTTTGGCTAAACCGGACAAGGTATGAAACTCTAAGCCAATACGATCAACCACTACCTCTATGGCGGTGTTAACCAGCTCTGCAAACAACACAAACAGTAATGCCAACACTAATATAGCCGATTGTGGTGCGCTAATATTGGCCATACAAGCAAATATCGTTAATGGGATAAACAGCAGTAACTCTTGTTGGAATGCTGCTTCATTGCGACACATCCACTTTAAGCCATTAAAGGTATTTTTACAGGTATAAAGTAAACGCATTATACCGGTACGTTTAACCACTATTGTTTCCATGTTGATACTCTCGTCATTGCGCTGGCTAGAAGATGAATTTGAAATTGATGAGGTCATTTATCCGGCCACTTTAATTAGTTTTACACGCTGTGGTGATGTCTAACTTTGGATCATGTACCGAAGTTGCAACGCCATAAAGCCCTAGTAATGTGTGGAATAAATTGTCATGGGAAAAAGTCCCTGTTTGAGCTAAATTAACCAAACATTGACGATCCATTCCTTTCGCTTGAGTGTAGTCTTGTGGCAACCACATAAACCAAGGAATATGAGTTTGCTCCTTAGGTGCAAAGGCATAAGGTGTGCCATGTAAATACATGCCGTTTTCACCCAGAGACTCTCCATGATCAGAAAGATACACTAAGCTGACATTATATTTATCTTGGTATTGCTGCAGTACTTTAATGGTTTCGGCTAATATATAGTCGGTATACGCTAGGGTATTGTCATAGACATTGACGATCTCCTCATCAGTACAGTTTTCAATATCACTGCGACTGCATGCTGGTGAAAATCGCTGCATATTTTCAGGATATCGCTTCCAATAGGTCGGGCCGTGGCTCCCCATAGTATGCAAAGCAATCATCTGATTATTTAAGCTGTTTTTGCCTGAAGAAGTTTGGTTTTCAACATCTTGCTTCAACTTAGCACTAAGCTTATTGACTAACACTTGGTCATAACAACTTGAACCATCGCATAATAAAGGATCATCGTTAGGCGCAATATCAATCTTGGTCAAGCGGGCTGCGACTTCTTTATCACCGCCATCACTATCAAACCAAGTGACTTCAACACCGGCATTCTTTATCACATCTAGGACATTATTTTGCGCATCAGCAGCTTCACGGTTGTAATTATCGTGAGTCAACCGTGAAAACATACAAGGTAAAGAGTAGGCAGTTGCAGTCCCGCAAGAAAACGCATTTTGCAGCGCAATAATCCCTAAATTTTGGGTGTAAGGATTGGTATCACGTTGATAACCGTTATAAGCCATATTTTGCGCGCGGGCTGTTTCACCAACAACTAAGACCATCAACGTCGGTTTGTTATTACTGTTAGCCAGCAAGTGTGCATCTTGACCAATAGGATTAAAGGTTAATTTTTCAGTAAAATAACGGTTATTTAAATACTTAACTGTATTAAAAATATGTGCCGGAATAATCATCTTATTAAGATATTTATTATTACGCCCTACCGATGCGTAATCTTTGTAGAAAAACAGCACCATAACTCCGATTATTGCCAAGCTCACTAGCGTAAATCCAACACGCTGCAAGATGGCTTTAACGAATGATGGGCCACTGGTTAATTTAGCGCGATAAAGCAAAATAGATGGCAAAATACCTAGCAGCAACACATAGCCAACGGAAGGGAGACTGACATATGACCATGCTTCGCCTGAATTGGTCTCGAAAATATTTTCAATCATGCCGTAATCAAACATGACGTTATATTTTAGCATGGCGTACATTGCCGCAGACGACGTCAGTAGTAATACAATCATCACGGGTTTAAACACAAATCTATACGCAAAGAAGCTGAATATCAGCATAAAACAGCCAGTCAGTAAAATGGCTGGCGACAGAGAAAAAAGTACATGCCCCTCTGTGGATAACTCATAGATTTTACGTATTAGCGGAATATTCAGCACAAACCCAAAATAAATAGCAATGATGAAGATCATTGCCTCATAACTGAAACTTTTTGGGGTAATACGAGATAGTGTTTGCGTTAGTAATTTCAATGTTGCCACTCACTATTAACTTGATTGGTGGCGATATTCCACTCTGAAACTTAAGATTCACTTAATATAAACTGAATTATTGCTGTTTTGTTAATTCAGTTTCAATAATATGGCCTAATAAGCAAAAAACCCTAACATCTAAGATGAAAGGGTTTTAATAATTAACATTCTATTAATATAGAGTGTGGAGTCTGGACGTTAATAGGCTATTTTTTAAGTTTAGCAAAAGCGTCAGCAAACGCATTACCCATAGCAGCATTTTGCTGCACTTTGACTGGCTTATTAGTAGGTTTATTATGCCCCGCAGCTTGGGTATTCGTTGAAGACTTAGCCGCGGCTGACTTTTTATGGTGACTATTTTGTGGCTTAGGTTGTGACTGTCTGGTCGCTTTTTCAGTATCGATTTTTTCGTCAAGACGCATACTTAATGCAATGCGACGACGCTCAATATCAACTTCCATGACTTTGACTTTCACCACATCACCCGCTTTGACTATGGTGTGCGGATCACTAACAAATTTGTCGGTTAACGATGAAATATGCACTAAACCATCTTGATGTACGCCCACATCGACAAAAGCACCAAAATTAGTCACGTTAGTGACCACGCCTTCCAAAATCATCTCAACTTTAAGATGCTTTAACTCTTCGATACCGTCTTTAAACGTCGCGGTTTTAAACTCGCCGCGGGGATCGCGACCAGGCTTGTCTAGTTCGGCCAAAATATCATTAATGGTAGGTATACCAAATGCGTCAGTGACAAAATCGGCAGCGTTAATCTGTTTTAACAAATCACTATTACCGATCAGTTCTGTTAACAGCAATTGCTTAGCGTTAGCAATCGACTCAACCAAGCTGTAGGCTTCGGGGTGAACAGATGAAGAATCCAGAGGATTATCGCCATTACGAATACGTAAAAAACCTGCCGCTTGCTCATAAGCTTTAGGCCCTAAACGGGCCACACTCAATAGTTGCTTACGGTTAGTAAATTGGCCATTCGCATCACGAAAATCAACCACGTTTTTGGCTAAAGCTTTGGTTAATCCAGCCACTTGAGCCAATAATGGTGCCGATGCCATGTTTAAATCAACACCCACGGCATTCACACAATCTTCGACCACAGCGTCCAGCGACTGCGATAACTGACTTTGGCTAACATCATGCTGATATTGCCCTACGCCAATGGCTTTTGGTTCAATTTTTACCAGCTCGGCCAACGGATCTTGTAAGCGACGTGCAATAGAGACAGCGCCACGAATAGATACATCAAGATTAGGAAATTCATTGGCAGCAAATTCAGAAGCCGAATACACAGATGCCCCCGCTTCACTGACAATCACTTTAGTCAGCGTTGGATGCGTCTCTTTCATGGCCGCAATTAACTCGCCGGTAAGCTTGTCGGTTTCACGTGAGCCAGTACCGTTACCAATCGCGATAATGCTCACTTTGTGCATTGCGACTAAGTTACTTAGGGTGCGAATCGACTTGTCCCACAAGTTTTGTGGTGCATGGGGGAAAATAGTCGTGTGGGCCACCAGCTTACCTGTGTTGTCTACAATCGCTACTTTCACACCCGTACGAATCCCAGGATCAAGCCCCATGGTCGCTTTAGCACCTGCAGGTGCTGCCATCAATAAATCACCCAGATTACGGGCAAACACTTTAATAGCTTCTTCTTCTGCGCTCTCACGCATCTTGGCAATAAACTCAGTTTCCATTTGCAGAGCAACTTTAATCCGCCATGTCGAGGTCACTACTGTTTTCAGCCATTCATCAACACTACTGTTGCTGAGACGCAATCCAAAGTGATCGCTAATAATCACTTCACAATAACTGCCTTCAGCAGCTTGGGTATCAGGATCGGCGTTCATCGATAGGCTTAACATGCCTTCATTACGACCGCGTAACATGGCTAAAGCACGATGTGATGGGATTTTGCTCATCAACTCATTGTGCTCGAAGTAGTCGCGGAATTTAGCGCCTTCTTTTTCTTTGCCTTTTACCATGCGGCTTTCAAGAACGGCTTGCTGACTTAAATGCTGGCGAACTTTACGCAGTAATTCTGCATCTTCGGCAAAGCGTTCCATTAAAATAAACCGTGCACCATCCAGCACAGCTTTAATGTCGGCAAAACCGGCTGCAGGATTAATAAATTCACTGGCTTTGCTATCTAGATCTAATTGGCGATCAGCCAACACAGCATCGACCAGCGGCTCAATACCTGCTTCGATAGCAATTTGGCCCTTGGTGCGCCGCTTTGGCTTGAATGGTAGGTATAAATCTTCAAGACGGGTTTTACTGTCGGCGTCATTAATCGCTTGAGTTAACGCTGGAGTTAATTTCCCTTGGGCGCCAATACTCGACAAAATCACTTCACGGCGATCGTGTAACTCACGTAAATACCCTAAGCGAGAAAACAAGTTACGCAACTGGGTGTCATCTAAACCACCGGTTGCTTCTTTACGATAACGCGCCACAAACGGCACTGTTGCACCATCATCTAATAGCGCAATGGTCGCTGTGACCTGTTGTTCACGGACATTAAGTTCTTGAGCGATAATCTGGGCAATATTATGCATAATCAATCGAATTCGACATGGTTTAAAATAAAATTATGCCAAAGATACCATAAAGACCATCAGTTCGCTGCTAGTACGAAAGGCTTTTAAGATAATCAATAAAAAGAATGCATCATCAGGCCTGAAGTGCTAAAACACACAGATAAATATTGCGGCTTCTTAGTTGTAAATTTTTTAACAACAGACAACATGGCACAGTTAATCGACCACATAGAAGAGTACCCAGCGTGAAAACAAAGCTAATCACTTTAGAAGGCTATAACAAACTCAGAATTGAGCACGACTACTTGTGGAAAGAACAACGTCCTGAAGTGACCAAAATTGTCACCTGGGCGGCAAGTCTTGGCGATCGCTCAGAGAACGCAGATTACACTTTCAATAAGCGTTTATTAAGGCAAATTGACCGTAGAGTGCGCTATTTACGTAAGCTGCTGCCAGAGCTCAAAATCGTCTATTACGCCCCAGAGCAAGAAGGCAAAGTGTTTTTTGGCGCCATTGTCGAAATCGAAAACGATGCCGGTGATATCAAAACGTTTAAAATTGTCGGTCCAGAAGAAATTTATGACGAACGCAAAGATTACATCTCCATCGACTCACCAATGGCGCGCGCCTTACTCAAAAAACAAGTCGACGATGAAGCCGTGGTCAGCACTCCCCAAGGCGACAAAATCTGGTACATCAATAAAATTACCTATGCCAAACCATAGCCTAGTGTGCCTAACTGCAACCTACTTCGTGGTGTTTATCATAAGCAATGACAACTCAATTATGAATTTAATGATGAATCACCTAACCACAACTACCACGCTGCACAACTGAAATAACCTTTTGAATTGCCAGCGATAAACGCCATCGTTTTGTTCTAGATTATATGCAGAGTACCTTGCTCACCACGCATTAAAGCGCCAAAGCCCAAAGGTCATTTTCGCCACACAAACTGATCAATATACTAAGACTATATCGATGATTTTATAAAAATATTGAATATTGAATATGGAGTGAAGATGTTACAACCTGAGTGGATTTTACTATTTTTATTATTAGGCTCCTTTGTCGGTTTTATGGCTGGGTTATTAGGTATCGGTGGTGGTGGGATTTTAGTCCCGACATTAACCTCTATATTCCTATTGCACGGTATCGCTATCGATCATGTAGTGCATTTGGCGTTGGGAACTTCAATGGCTTGCATGGTGATCACTTCTTTTTCCAGTTTCCGATCTCATAATGCAAAAGGTGCGGTTGTATGGTTGGCTGTTAAAGGTATGGTTTTAGGCATTATTTTAGGTACATTTACTGCAACATTTTTAGCCTCATATTTAAGTTCATTATATCTGGGGATCTTTTTTGCATTATTTATGGCATTTGTATCGACGCAGATGTTTTTAAATAAAAAACCAAAACCGTCAAGGCAGTTATCAGGGCCTGCAGGCTTATTTTCAGCGGGTTTAGGTATAGGATCTATATCAGCATTAGTCTCGATTGGTGGTGGCTCTCTAACCGTCCCCTACCTAACATGGCAGAACATTGACATTAAGAAGGCCATTGGTACATCTGCAGCTATCGGGCTCCCCATTTCTATTACAGGTACTATTGGGTATTTGATTAATGGTTGGAGTTTTTCGTCAGTAAATGACTATATCTTAGGTTATGTATATCTGCCTGCGGTGGTATTAATTTCAGTAACCAGTTTTATAACCGCACCCTATGGTGCACTACTGGCCCACAAGTTACCCGTGTCACTGTTAAAGAAAGTATTTGCGGTTCTGCTGATTATATTGAGCATTAAGATGTTGATTTCAATAATATGATATTAAACTGAAATACGTTATCAACGATTATCAATACAGCCTTAAATCCCATAACGGGTTTTGAGCTGTAATCCATACTCTAAAAATAGTTGCTAATAATTGTCACTAGCGTTTTATTGCGACTTTATTCCTGAATAAAATCTTCCATAAACCATGCGCACAAAGTATGGCGTCCATCAACTTGTGCTTTACTATAAATGGTTGATGCTTGTTGGCGAACGGTTTTTTCTTTGGTTAAACGTACTTCGGCAATTTCTTTGAAACTGAGGCCTTTTAACAGTAAAAGTGCCACTTGTTGTTCACTTTTGGTAAATCCCCAAGCAGTAAATTGTGCTGCAATTGTTAGGCTGTATTCTTGTCTGGCAGCATGCATTTGGCTCGACATATTATTAATCTGCTTATCTGCTTTTACGAGTTTGCTCCTGAGGGCTTTTACCTGGCGAGAGCTGCGTATCAGATCGAAACCTAAATAAATACTGCCCAATATGGTAAGCAATACTAAGATCCCCTCTTGTGCAATATGCCAAGTTGGGAGGTTGAGTTGCAAGTCAGCAAAGATGTCAAAAAGTTTAAATAACGTTATCAACAGCAATAATATAATAATAAAAACATCTTTTTTCATGGTAACAATCCTGACGCAAAGCAATAATAAAAAATAACCCCAAAAATAACACAAGATAATTTAATAAATTAAATCAAAATCTTACGCTGTGGTACATATGTACCATAAGGGGGTTTATGATACATGCTACCCATGCGATGTAACACCAACATGAATATTATGATTATACATTTTGGGTTACAGAAATCACTTATGTCTGCTGTTAAGTTTAGTATCAAGATATGTCTTCTCATCGCGTTTATAAGTTGTGGTACTTACAGCTATGCAACGCCTAATAACCAACTGCCACAGCTGTTGCAAATCAGCCAAGATAGGTTAAAAGCGACACAAGCTAACAAGATGTCAACCAATGATGTCCGCGGGGTGGAATTAAGCAGTTCAACTTGGTTGTCCGGCTTACCCAGTATTAACTTAAGTTACCTTAGCGACCTTGATAATAGTAACATTTATGAGCAAGAAGTATCGCTTAACCTACCTATCAAATCATTCAGTTTGCACTCTAGTGATAAACAGCTGAGACAATTGACCCAAGACTTACAAGGTCAGCAGGTCGCATTACAAAGACTGTACTTATCTGGTTTGCTCAGGCAAAGCATGTGGGAGCATCGCATCGCATCGGTCAAACTTAGCCAGCTCAATCGCAAAGCCACCTTACTCGAAAAATTACACACTCAACAAAAACAACTTTCCGATGCTGGAGAGTTACCTTTAGTGAATTTATTATTGTTAGAACGTGAGCGCGTTGACATTGATCTAGCCCAAATTGATCTTAAGCAGCAACAAGCAGATGCACTATCGCTTTTTCGCTCGTTAACAGGCCGAAATGAAATGCCTGAGCAAATAGAAGAACAACTGCACCCTGTGTCTGTTCCTGACTCTGGTAACCCTGATGCGGTTAACACGGCCTTAATGCAGCATCCATTGTGGCGCTTACAATCACTGCAACAGCAGCAACAGTTGTTAATGATCAAAAGTCAGCAAGCGGGAGAGCAAGATCCTTGGACTGTGTCATTAACGGCAAAAGAAACCGCTGGCGATCAATTTAATGACCAACATTTAGGCCTAGGGATCAGCGTACCGCTGAGTTTTGGCTCGGCACTATCACAAAGTGATCTGTCTATTTGGCAAAAAGATTATCAAGAACAAAGCCTAAACAGTGAACGCATCTATCTTGAATTAAAGACCCAAACAGAAAAACTGGCTATGCAACAGCAAAGTCTTCGCCAACAACAGGCGTTACTGCAGCGCGGACTGTCTTTAAGCAGAACCATCACCGAACATTTGGCCAAAGTGAAAGATCACAATCAAATTGGCTATGAAATCTGGCTGCGTCGCTATATGGACGCGCTTGATACTGAATCGCAATTAGCGCTTAACCAAGTCACTCAGCAACAACTTCATTCTCAGCAACTGCAAGCCTTAGGAATTTCATTATGATGGCCAAATTTGGCGTTAGCCTTTTATGCGTACCTTTTTATTTATTAGCCAGTATCGCGTCCGCGGAGTCGATATCGCTTGAAGATTTGGGTAACTTAGAATTGAGCTATATCCAGCCTCGAAAAGTAGCCAGTTATGAAGGTAGTTCACTGCCAGCACAAATTGAGCGTTTACCCGGTAATGATTATTGGGTTATGACCCCTGAGAATATCCAACAAGTGACTTTCTTAGTCGGTCAGGGGCAAATTGTTACCAAAGGTCAAGCGATTGTGAGGTTGACGGGTCCTGAAGTGTTTCATTTTCTGGCTCAAATAGAGGCTGCTAAAAGTCTTTATCAACTAGCCAAGCAGCGTTACGACCGTAATAAACCATTATTAGAAAGTGGCAGTATTAGCACGGAAAAGTGGCGTGAGATCAGCCAAGATTATTTCAGCACTCATCTTGAATACGAACATATGCAGCATTTTATGGAGATGGTGCAAAGTATCGATGCCAAAACAGAATCATTAGTGGTGATTGCCCCTGTTGCAGGCATTGTCAATCTGAATCATCTCAATAGTCCTTACACCGCAGGAGCCCAGCTATTTTCGCTAGTACCTGCGGACAGCATAAGGGTTAAAGTCAATGTGCCCATGAGCCAATCAACGTCATTATCTGCAGTAAATATTAATCAGTGTCATATTTCGATAGATGAAGTATCGGCTATTGCTGATGGTGTGTTTTTAACGGCATGGTCAAAGCCGGTACCTCAAGAGTGTAACTTACTGTTAGGCCAACAAATCACTGTGATACCCGAGTATCAAAAAGCCGTGTATATGTTACCTAAAAATAGCGTATTTAGCTGGCAACAAGAGAGCCAAATCTTTATCCAAACAGCGCAAACATTATCGGCGCTCAGTATCGATATTTTAGGTTCGACCTCTGATGAATATATTGTTGCGAGCGATCAAGACCTAAGCCAAATTCAAGTATTATCTCAATCTGTTGCGGCTGTTAAAGGGATATTACTTGGCTTAGGAGGCGAATAATATGCTCGCTTCCGTCATCCGTTTTTCGCTGACTCAGCGCATATTTGTTCTGATTGTCGCGCTGATATTAATGCTCGCTGGTGCTCGCGCTTGGTTTGCTATTCCGCTAGATGCTTTTCCTGATATCTCACCGACTCAGGTTAAGATCATTTTAAAAGCGCCAGGCATGACCCCTGAAGAAATCGAAGCACAAATTACCGTGCCTATCGAAACTGAATTATTGGGGATACCTAATCAGGCTATTTTACGTTCAACCACCAAATATGCCATCAGCGACATTACCCTAGACTTTACTGAAGGGACTGATATCTATTGGGCCAGACAGCAAGTGAGCGAGCGACTTGCCGCTGTGTGGGACAGTTTTCCGCAAGGGGTATCGGGTGGTGTTGCACCTATGAGTACACCATTGAGTGAGATTTTTATGTTCACTCTGGAAAACCCTAATTTATCTCTAATGGAACGCAGACAGCTGCTGGAGTGGGAGGTTCGTCCACTCCTGCGCACCGTTGCTGGAGTGGCCGATGTTAATATTTTAGGCGGTTATGCTAAGAGTTTTAGCATTAATCCTAATCCGTCTGCGATGGCCGCTGCTGGGGTGAGTTTTGCCTCACTTCAACAAGCCATTATTGATAATAACCACAATGAAGGTGCCGGAAAACTCACTATCGGCACTGATACTATTATTGTCCGTGCTGAAGGCCGAATTGATAATATTGATGAGCTAAAGCAACTGGTTATTAAGGTTGATGATGCCAAGGTATACCGCCTTAGAGACTTAGCAGATATTCAGATTGGTCATTTAGCTCGTTATGGCGCAGTGACCAAAGACGGTGAAGAAGCTGCTGAAGCGTTAATTATTGCTCTTAAAAATGCTAACACGGCCAAAGTGGTCAGTAGTATTAAAGAAAAGCTTGATCAAATCAGCACCACATTACCTGAAGGCAGTGTGATTAATACCTTCTATGATCGCGCAAACCTAATTAATACCGCCATCGATACCATTTCGAGTGCATTGTTTGAGGCTGTACTGTTAGTTATTGTGCTACTAGCACTGTTTCTAGGCAACGTCCGCGCCGCTTTGGTGGTGTCGCTGTCTTTGCCTCTCGCGGCATTAACGACCTTTTTAATGATGGACCTATTTGATCTTTCCGCCAACCTTATGAGCTTAGGTGGATTAGTGATCGCCATAGGTATGTTAGTCGACTCTTCCGTGGTGGTGGTTGAAAACATGGTCAACCTGATTGCGACTAAGCAACGGTTACCCCGTTTACACCTTATTTATCGCGCCACGAAAGATGTCGCGATTCCGGTGGTATCGGGCACTGTCATTGTAATGATAGTGTTTTCGCCATTACTGACACTTACAGGGCTGGAGGGCAAACTGTTTACTCCAGTCGCCGTGACGATTGTGTTCGCCATGTTGTCTGCATTGGTGTTATCACTCACCGTTATTCCTGTGGTGGCGTCTTATCTGGTGAATGAAAAGTCTGCCCAAGAACCTAAGGCTATCGAGAAATTAAAAGCCGCGTATCTTCGCAGCCTTAAAAGTACTTTTAACCATAAAAAGCCTTTTATGATCATCGCGTTTGCCTTACTCATTGTCAGTTTAGGCTTGTTTAGCTTAGTGGGTAAAACCTTTATGCCGACCCTAGATGAAGGTGACATTATTTTACAGTTAGAAAAGTCGCCTTCTATCTCGCTTGCTGCCTCTATTGCGATAGATAAGCAAATTCAGCAGACCTTGCTTGCTGCGGTTCCTGAAATTAAGCAGATGGTTGCTCGTACCGGAGCTGATGAAATGGGTTTAGATCCAATGGGCCTCAATGAAACCGATGTGTTTTTAGAACTGGCCCCACGCGATGAGTGGCGATTTGATTCTAAAGAGCAATTAATTGAGGCGATTCGCAGCGAGTTGCTTAAGTATCCTGGAGTTAATTTTAACTTTACCCAGCCGATCCAAATGCGCGTTTCGGAAATGCTCACCGGCAGTATTGGTGATGTAGCGATTAAGGTATTTGGTACCGATATCGATACTCTAGGGCAATTAACCGCGCAAATAGAACAGCTTGTTAGTGCAACAGCTGGCAGTATCGATGTCAAAATGTCGATGATTGAAGGCAGTCCTTTTATCAATTTAACCTTAGACAATGAAATGGCGCGTGGGTTTGGTATGAGCACCATGGAGTTTGCTCGCTATTTAAAGAGTCAGCTTGAAGGGGTAATCGTTACCGAAGTGCTACAGGGTAAAAAGCGTACTCCAGTTCTGATAGCCAATAATCAAGGTGGCTTAAGCAGCATTCATGAACTGAAAAATCAGTTATTGGTGATGCCAGATCATTCCTTAAAGCGTTTAACCGATGTGGCTAAGTTAAGCTATAAAGAAGGGCCTATCTTAATTGAACGTGAGCAAGGCGACCGTTTCTCGGTGATCACCACTAACGTTCAAGGGCGCGATATCGTCAGCTTTGTTGAAGAGCTCAACGCGAAAATCACGGCCGATATTAAGTTCCCTAGCGGATACAGTGTCAGCTTTGGTGGCGAGTTTGAAAACCAACAACGTGCGACTAATAATTTACTCTTGGTTATCCCCATTGCAATTGCGTTAATCACGCTGATTTTGTTCACTACCTTTGGATCATTAGCGAAAGCTGGTTTAATCCTCGCCAACGTGCCATTTGCCATGATGGGCGGTATTGTGAGCTTATATTTGTCTGGCGAATATTTGTCGGTACCGGCATCGGTTGGGTTTATCGCCCTGCTTGGCGTAGCGGTACTTAATGGTGTCGTGATGGTGAGTTATTACGAGCAAACCAAGCATCTATTCAGTGGTTTATTATCACGAGTAGAACAGGGTGCCGCGAGGCGCTTACGACCCATCTTGATGACTGCCACGACAGCAATGTTTGGCTTAATGCCGTTGGTATTTGCTTCTGGTCCTGGGGCTGAAATCCAAAAACCGTTAGCCATTGTTGTGATTGGTGGTTTGTTAACATCAACCATTACAACACTTTATTTATTACCAATTCTTTATTACTGGCTGGAGAAACGTAAATGATCACTGAGCAATTGTTAGTGCTGATCGCTCAAAATGATATCAAGGATGATATCGTCGATACTTTAATCGAGCTGGATTTCTTATCAGGTTTTAGCCTAGGTGATATTTGTGGTTTTAGTCGCGAACATAGCCACTTTAATATTAAGGAACAGGTTGAAGGTTACCGAGAATTTTGTAAATTTGAAATTATGCATCCAGTTGATCAGCAGCAGGCATTATTGAGCACCCTTGCGCTAGTGTGCAAACATAATCCGTGTCGTTACTGGATCACGCCAATCGTGCATACCGGCACCTTATGTTAGCCGAAATAATAGCAATCGGACTAAAGCATCTTGTGTCAAACAAGCGATAAACTTACACCGGTTTGCGGTCGCTATTGAGTAAAATGGTAAGGCGTTGAGATGAAAATCTACCACGGTTTAGGATTATTCTTATCTACTGTGTTGGTCACAAATAGTGTTGTGGCCAACGAATTAACGTCCAATAATAGCGCTGTGGCGGTTGAGTTTATTATGGCGCCTGCGAGTAAAATAAAGCTGTCATTTGATGAAATAGTGACGTTAGATTCACTAACGCTTAACGACATGGACGGCTACGGGCTCAATTTAAACATTCAAGTGCCGAAAGGTGAAAGCAAAGTCTTTTCTGTTGAGATGCCCTCACTTATGCCGACTGATTATGTTGTTTTATGGCAGGTCCATAATCATGATAACGTCGCTAAAAAGGGAACGCTTAAGCTAACCATTGAAGATGACGATAGCTACCCTCGACCATCAACCAAAAAACATAAGCACGCTATCCTGCATAACAAATTACATCATTAAATAATTTGCCGATAGTTTGGCTCACAAGATTGCTAATTAGCGACTAAAGCATTTACTTATTCGCAGATCATCACCAATACAGTTCGAGATGATCCGCGGGGTTAAAGCGATTTAACATATCAAATACGCCAACAGCATCCATTATGTGGCTTGTGAAAAGTCGGACAGTAAGCACTCAACATAGAATAAAAAACGATAGCAATAAGCAAAATGGTATTGTGGCGAGTATTCTGCTAAGTTCAATTGTTATCAATTAGTTGTGTGTATTGATACTGATACTCAAGCTGAATGGGCATAATCAGTATTCGAACACTGTCATTATCATTGAAAGGAATACTTGTTTATGAAAGGATTCACACTCATTTTAGTCGCGCTATGTACATTTTCATGTGCAACCATTAAAACCATTGATCCCCCCACAAAATCATCTTAATATCTCACAGAATGGCAAAAAAAGTTATTGTGAAGAGATACCAAGAGTCTATAGCGGTGTTTCGTATAACTTCTGCCTTTTATATGGTGAGCCAAGTAAAACGGTCAATTTAGGTGGCTCAGTTAACAAGGTCCCTCTTATTGTTTTTGATACGGTGTTTTCTGTGGTTTCTGATACCGTCGTTTTACCCTACACCATAAAAATGCAAGCTGACAAAGGCTCACTTAAGGTTAATTAACCTGCCTATTCTTTAGCATAAATCTAGGCAAATCGGATGGTTTATCGATGATAATTTTTAGCAGGTCATTAATGGCTATAAGGATCAATCACTATGGTTGTGCCATTGTAGAATGAAAGTTCCGATCAATTGACTGTGTGAACAAGATAAGCCTGAATTAACCATAAAACAGACCGAACACCAGACAAGAAAGCGAAGAATAACAGCCATGAAAAGACTGTCAGGAATAGCATTAATTAGCTCAGTTATTTTATATAAATTACTGTCCACATATTTTGATTACCATTTATATTTCTACAGCTTTGAGAACTATAAAATATTTGATGCAACATTAAATTTACTGCTGTTTTCAATACTGCTATGCGGTTCTTTATTGGCTGAACTCAAAGTGAAACTATTATTAATCATAGCAGGCTTTGTATTAGCTTCTTATCATGTATCAACATTTTTAAAATACGGCGAAAAATACAAATCTATATATGAAGTCAATAAAAATAGCACCTTAGTGTTAACCAGTTACGATTTAGGTGCACTAGGAAGTGGCTTGGTAAACGTTGAACTTTACCAAAAAAATAACTTACTGATGGAACCTATCACGCTAAGGTCATATGAGCACATAATGAATGGTGAAATAGTAAAATATGGTAATTGCTGTGTAAAAATAACCATGACAACTTATGACAGGAAAACCATCGAAGATATCATAAGCTTAAATGAAGTCCTTATTAGGCCAAGTATGACTCGGTAAACCTATTTCCAAGGCGTATTGACCTCTACGCGAGGTTCATACGCCAACGGACGACTGATAAAAATAATCGCGACTCATTATAATTGTTACCACCTGCACTAACGTTACAGGGCGACAAATGTTAAGCCGCTTGTGGTAACCACTGCCCCTGATAGTAACGTTCAATTACACCTTCATCTGACCAGCGCAGTAAATACAACCATTGGTTATCGACAAGCCAGCGCACATTGTCATGTTTAGCCGTGATCTGCTCAATGGGCTCTCTTGGTGCAGCGAGATACACAGCTAAACGTTGCGGTTGATGCATCCATTTTTGGCCATCATGCAACGTTTGCATCGACAGGCCAATACGTAAATCACCACCGTTACCTTCAAACACACCAATATGACCCGCGACAGCGTTATGCAGTAACTTATTACCACTGCCGTATTTAACATTATCGCTCACCGATGCGTTATATTGCATATTAATCCAATTGGTTACCACCATAGGCGCGGTCATGATCAATTCTAAAACGCCAAAGTCAGCATCATTTTGCCATTGGTAATCATGTAAAAAGCTTCGACCTTGCAGATTGACATTTCTGGTCCAAGATCGAGGCGCCACAATAAAAGCGGCATTGTTTACCAAACCCCATTCTGGACGCACTTGAGACCAATCATTACTGCGCTGAATATAAAATCGATCTAATTCAGCTGCACTGCTACCAGCTAACTCTGGGGAGATGTGAACCAAACGCTCTCGCTGCGCCGTTTCTGTAGCAGCTGTTAGCCATGAGACTAGGACGGGATCGATATCTGTATCAAAGCAATCAATATGATCTGTGGTGGTGTTATGCAATGCGGCCACAAAATGGGTCGTGCTAGGAATTACAACCTCGAGATCTAACAATGCTTTACGTACATCTTGCTCATTTAATAATTGGGCTAAAACCCGCACGTTTACTTCACCAGTTTGACCGCCACAGGCACCACAATCCAAGCCCGCAGCATGTAAATTATTGGTGGTGTGGCTTCCATGCCCGACCAATAATACCGTAGGTGAAAATTGGCTTAATCCCATGGCATTTAGGATACCTTTAGCCAGTTCAGCTTTATCGGTTAACGACAGTAGCTGATCATTTTTACGTAAGATCCAGCTTTTTTGATGAGTCAGTGCATTAACAGGATTGTGGGTTTGTTTGGCAAAAAATGATTTTTTGAGCATTTTAAAAGCATAGAGCCAGCCCATGGATTCCACCATAGAAAATGCTGACGGCGCAGCTTGTGACCAGGTTTGCCAGCGAGCCTTGCTATTTAGCGTATCGGTTTGAGCCTGTGTATCACGCCATTCAGACACTCGTATGATCGGCTGTAACAATCCCGGTAACTGAGGGCGAGACAATTCACTGTCGTGCGGTTGATACTCGATAGGTAATCCGAAAAAGCCCGCAAACCCCATGGTTTGGATATCATCACTCTGATTTTCTAACGCCCGGCGTATGACCTCTGAACGAACGTCGATACAAAATGCGGCCTGTAACTTTGGCGCTGTTATAGGGTGCTTTTGAGCATCCACTAACTGAGTGTTCAGCTTGTGTTGATAACTCAGTTCAGCTGCCTTTGCCCACACCCAAAGGGGCTGTTGTGCTTGCTCATGCTGCGCGAGTAAATGCGGCAGTTGATCTTTTTCACGCATCCAAAGCGCGGCTAAGTGAATAAAACTGTCCGCTTGTTGTGCTTTTAAGTAACGCCAAATCACTAACTCCCAAGCCATACGAATTGCCAGTAATTGCAGCATTTCATCGCTCGGCGTTGCCTGCAAGTCGCCTTGCCAGCGCAAATAGGCGACCCAAGAAGCCCAGCCATTGATATCAAGTAACAATGCATGGGCATAAGACTCGATTACAGTGTCATCAATCCCCAACTCATCAACAGCTTCTGCGAGCAAGGTCGGTGCATCTTGCGGTAATTGTTTGAAATAGTGCAGCAAGCCTGGCTCATCCATAATAATACTCAGGCCGCGATCCCGACCGGTAACCTCGAGCCAATGACAGTATAGATCTGGCTGTGCTGAACTATCACGACAAGGCAAAATGGGCCGCAACTGTTGATAATATGCTGCACAAAATTGACTGATTTGATGAATGATTTCATCCCGCCATGCCATTTTGTATCGGTCGCGTTGATTATCTAATAAATCGGCAATATTGTGAAAGTGAGTCAGATCATCGGCTTGATCAAGAAAGGCTTCAAGCTGATCCACTGACATTGCAACCTCTTGTTGCTCCGCCGCTAATAACAACGCATGCTGGCTAATGTCGCCTTGTGCATATAAATGCTGATAATAGCCTTTGGGCATTAAACACTGAATACGATCGAGTGCCGATACTCGCGCCGACACTTGTTCAATCGGTTGCTCACGCATTTGCCAAAATGGATTAACAGCAATCATTTTATCGAGCGGCCATGTCGGGGCAATGTTGTTACCCGCGGAAGTTAATTTTGCCTGCTGGCTATCAGTCAGTTGCGCTATCAAAGGTGATTTAACTGCGATACTCATGGTCATACTTCCTCAACTTCGGTGGCTTTATCTAATACTTTATTATTGCTGGGTGCTGGCAACTGCACTGGCCACACTTGTAACGTCAATCGAGTGAGCCATTCATCTAAATATAAACCGGCGAATAAGGCGATATGTAAATGATGTATTGAGGGTCTATGTGGCTGATAACGCAACATCCAATTGAGCACAAACAAACTGACAAATAACAGTATTGCGACAATATCGACCGCACTTAACGCCTCAACATGCATGGCTGACGTGGCGGGAATAATGGCCCCAAACAACCACTTAAACCCGCTGTAACTGATCACTAATAATATGCTTAAGAGGAAAACGGGCATCATGCTGCTACGCAGTCGCTCACTGTGGCGCTGAGCCAATAACATGGTGAGCGCTAATACCAATAACAACCAAACACTCCATACTCCTTGATAGTCTATAACCATCACTGCCATCGAGACGATAATGCTTGAAAATACCCCTGCCACTATCCAATCTATCATCTTAGGATTGGCCGCTGGCGCAAGACGCCTTTGCATGTCTTCATAAACCGCACTGCTTGAATTCAAAAATGCATAGGCTTTGTAAACTGAGTGCGTTAATAAATGCAGTAAGGCTAATTCAAACAACCCTAATGCACATTCAACTAACATCAAGCCCATTTGCGCGCTGGTAGACCAAGCTAAACGCACTTTAATGCTAATTCGAGTGGTCATGATTAATGCCGCCATCACAGTGGTTAATCCTGCAACTATTAGCACTAGCCACTGCGCGACAGTAGATTGAATAAACAAGGGCGCAAATAAAATCAGCAAGAAACCACCGAGGTTAATGACCCCTGCATGCAGTAAAGCACTTACCGGTGTCGGCGCTTCTACAACCTGTATCAACCAGCCGTGTACCGGTAATTGCGCACATTTAATTAAGGCCGTGAGTGCAATTAGCACTGCAGCAATATGATCGACGGTCGTTAGTTGTAAGTTGTCGTTTGTGGCCACCGCATTAAAGTGGCTAAGTAAATCACTTATCAATAAGCTGCCGTGCTGCTGATACAACAATATAATTGCAGCCAATAACGAGGTTTCTGCGGTGCGTGCTAAGAGGAATTTTTTATGTGCAGCCAGTGCCGCGCGAGGGCGTTCAGGATAGAAGGTTAAAAGCTTATGCAAGGCTAAGCTAATTGATACCCAACCGAGCCAGAATAATAATAAATGGTTACTAATCACTACCACAGACACTGCCGCGAGAATATTCAGTAGCCAGTGCCAATAAGTGCCGCTACGAGGTTCGCCCGCCATATAATTACGCGAAAATGCGATTAAAATAACACTCATAAAGACCACTAGCCCCATCATCAAGAGGCTGAGTCGTGATTGGCTAATATATTGCGCATCAGCGTGAAGACTCGGTAACGCAATACTTACCACCAAGGCGGTAATATAGAGCACAACAATAAGACCGCTGAGCTTAATTAACCATGTAGATTTATTATTAAACCTCGCACGGTCACTCAAACGCCCACTCAGGGCGCTAGCCAAAAGTAACGTAATGGGAATACATAATAAAAAAACGGACGATAACGCGATATTCATAAACTGCCTCTTCTTTTAGTCAACAGAGTATGTCAGAGCTGTATATTTAATAAAAATATATATAAACTAATAAAACGTTCTGTTTTGGTTAACTATAATGAGTCGTCTTAATTATCATCACCTTTATTATTTTTGGCGTGTCGCGGTTGTAGGCAACCTGACGCAAGTCGCTAAAGACCTGCATATTTCTCAATCAGCATTGTCGGCACAAATTAAGCAATTTGAACACAACATGAATGTTGAGTTGTTTGAGCGCAGAGCACGACGCCTCAACCTAACGGTCCATGGTCATCGTGTATTGGCTTATGCCGATGATATATTCAGTAAAGGCGAAGAGTTGGAGTCTTTTTTACGCAAAGGCAGTATGAGTGAAAAGCAGCATTTATCTATTGGGGTATTAACCACATTATCGCGTAACTTTGTGGAGAATTTTATCAGCCCGTTGCTGGCCAATCCTAATGTGAGCTTTTCTTTATCGGCCAGAGGCATGAGCGATCTATTAAACGGTCTGGCGGATCACGAACTGGATTTAGTACTGACTAATCGACCTATCAGTGTCGATAAAAAAGATCCATTATGGCAAACCCAGTTGGTTTCCAGGCAACCTTTGGCGATTGTGGGCCCCAAAGCTAACCGGATAAACGCCAGTTTCCCGGAAGGTTATCAAGACATGCGCTGGGTTCTACCGGGTAAAAATACTGAAATTAGGGCAGCATTCAATTCCTTTTGCGCGACCTGGCAATATCAACCCGATGTGCAAGCAGAAGCCGATGACATGGCCATGCTGCGTCTTTTAGCCCGCGACAGTGGCGCACTGGTTGTGTTACCTCCAGTGGTTGTTAAAGACGAAATTGAACAGGGGATTTTAAATGTGTATCAGCACTTACCCAATGTTTATGAAAATTTCTATGCCATTACCACCCAACGAAAATTTGTACCTGAGGTGTTATTGGCACTATTGAAGCAGCAGCTTGATCCTGCATTTAGTGATTAATGTCTATCCATATTTGTTCGCCAATGATGTCGCTAAGCCCGCTGAAATGACTATGTCGACGCTTAATTGTCGAGCATAAAGCCTAATCCGTGGCTGTTCATTTCAGATCCCTTGCGGTGAATGCGTTTTGGCCTATGCGAGGGAAATTAGTTAGCTTAAAACATTGGTAAATATCACTTAACGACACACTGAATATATTGAGTAGATTATTTAAGCTTAGACCAAAGTCGATAGCCTACAATGACATATAGAGTGCTAATCTGAATAAAAATGGATTGGAGTCTTCATGCTAACTAAAATAATGTTGATTAATGGTTTAGTGATATTTACCTTAGCAATGCTGCTGAGTTTTTTATCTCTACCTTCATGGCTATATGCATTTTTAGTCGCGGTTGCCTCTGTTATCACCTTACTGCTTACCCAAAAAAAACCTATAGCTGCAGATAGCACGGACTCATCTCAACAAGATGAACACGTTGCCAATGGCATAAGTAAAGCCGCCACTCGAATAGCCATTGGCGGAGCAGAAGTATCATTTTTTATTGAAAAACTCGCACACGCAATGGGTTTACAAGTTAAGCATGTTCAAGAAATCTCACAACGCGCCAGCAATTTAGAACAAGGTGCTCAACAACTATTAGGCCAATCAGCCAATGTACGAGCGCTAGTTGAAGAAGCCAGTACACAAGCGTCTAGCTACGCCGAAGAAATAAAGCAAGTGGATGAACAACAACAAAAATTGTCGACTGAAATTGAATCCACCGCAGTATTACTCATCGAACTAAAAAATAAAGCCAGCGCGATCAGCAGCATCACAGATACGATTAATAAACTGTCTGATCAAACTAATATGCTGGCACTCAATGCTGCCATTGAGGCCGCCAGAGCTGGAGAGCAAGGCAGAGGGTTTGCAGTCGTTGCCGATGAAGTGCGCAATTTGGCCCATAAAACGGCCGAAGCAACCCAAGGTATTGAGTCATTGCTATCCGAAATTGGTCAAAACAGTATTCAATCAGTACAAGCCATGCAACAAGTCAGTGATATGGGCGGCAAACTGTCTAGTCGGATGAATGAAATTTATATACTCACCAAAGCCAGTCAAGAAAGCATGGCCAGTGCCGCGAGCGAAATGCTGCAAATGGATCAAACCGTGAATTTTACCGTTGATAATACCAATGGTATTGGGGCAAATATTGAAGGCATTGGCGCTTCTATTCTTAAAGTCGATACTGATTTAATTGAAGCTTCAGATAGGGTGCTTGTGCTCAGTGGCTTTGCAGAACAGATATTCCGTCATCTACAACATTTTGAATTATCCGATAAACATGCCGTCATCGCCAAAGTAGCTTTGAATGCTGCGGCCAATGTCGGCGCTATTTTTGAACAAGCCTTAACTAAAGGTTCGCTTACACAAGCGCAATTATTTGATTCAAATTACCAACCCATTCCTAATACCAACCCACAAAAGTTCACCACAGGTTTTGATCGTTTTACCGACTCAAATTTACCGAGTATTCAAGAAGCTATTTTAGATAATAATGCCGATATTATTTATGCTGGTGCGGTGGATGTTAGAGGATATTTCCCCACTCATAACCGCAAATTTACCCAAGCGTTAACCGGAAATCGCGAACGCGATCTTGCCGGTAATCGCACCAAGCGTATTTTTGATGATCCAACAGGTAAACGCTGCGGCAGTAACGTTGAAAGTTTCTTATTGCAAACATATAAACGCGATACCGGCGAAGTGATGCATGATCTCTCTGCCCCAATTTATGTTAACGGTAAACATTGGGGCGGATTTAGAATTGGCTACAAGGCAGAAAATTAATACCCTGCATTATTTCGGTCGCAATCGTTTGGGGAATATAGCCAGCGGCGATATCCAAACTCAATACAAGTAAATAACGCCTCCCCAGCCATCGCTGTAACAGCTCATCTCGATTCCAAAAAAGAGGCCCAAGTCATGTAACTTGGGCCAATTTACAGGCTATTTAACGCCCTGTTCAACTGAAATACACCTCAATGACTTAGCTAGACGACTTAGCCAAATTGCGTAATACATAATGCAAAATACCGCCATGTCGGTAATAACTGAACTCATTAGGCGTATCAATACGGATTTTAGCTTCAAACAAACGTTGCTTACCCGCTTTGTCGATCACTGACACATTGACGGTTTTCTGATCGGCGCTGACAGCAGGAATACTGAATTGCTCTTCACCGGTGAGATTTAGCGACTCCGCACTGTCATCAGGCATAAACTGCAACGGCAAAATACCCATGCCAACCAAATTAGAACGGTGAATACGTTCATAACTTTGTGCGATAACCGCTTTTACTCCCAAAAGTGCAGGCCCTTTCGCCGCCCAATCGCGTGAGCTGCCAGTACCGTACTCCTTACCCGCAAGCACAATACACGCTGTGTTATGTTGCTGATAATACATGGCAGCATCAAATACTGTCATCGACTCACCTGTCGGCATCAAGCGAGTCCAGCAACCTTCGGTCCCTGGCGCCAGCAAATTTCTTAGCCTTACATTGGCAAAGGTGCCGCGCATCATGACTTCATGGTTGCCGCGGCGTGAACCGTAAGAGTTAAAGTCCTTAATGGCGACCCCTGCTTGCTGTAAATAATCTCCGGCAGGGCTGTCTGGTGCAATAGAGCCCGCGGGTGAAATATGGTCGGTGGTGACCGAATCACCCAATTTAAGTAAACAACGGGCATTGTCGATACTCATAATTTGGGGAACCTCTGCACTGATCCCATCAAAGAATGGCGGTTGTTTAACATAAGTGGAATCAGGCCAGTTATATTTTTGGCTCTGCACTACCTCAAGTCCTTGCCAGTCTACATCACCGCTGTATACATCGGCATAACGGGAAACAAACATCTCGCTTTGCACCGCGCTGGCCATAACCTGTTGGATTTCCTGATTGTCTGGCCAGATATCTTTTAAATAGACGGCTTTGCCATTGGCATCCTCACCCAGTGGTTCAGTAACCATATCGGCTTTCATATTACCGGCCAATGCATATGCCACCACCAGCGGCGGCGATGCTAAGTAATTGGCTTGTACTTCTGGATGGATGCGACCATCAAAGTTACGATTGCCCGATAACACCGAACACACCTTCAGCCTGCCCTGTTGTATCGCTTCACTTACGGGCTGAGGCAATGGGCCTGAATTACCAATACAGGTAGTGCAACCGTAGCCAACCAACTGAAAACCTAGAGCATCTAAATCGACATTAAGACCTGATTTTATTAAATAATCCGTCACTACCTGCGAGCCAGGTGCAAAACTGGTTTTCACCCAAGGTTTAACCTGTAAACCTTTTTCACGGGCATTTCTGGCCAATAGTCCAGCGGCGATTAACACTGATGGATTAGAGGTATTAGTACAGCTGGTTATCGCAGCTATCACCACAGCGCCGGCTTCGAGCACAAAGTCTTTATCTCGATAACGACACGGAACACCTGCGCTACCATCGACGACGGGGACTTGCACCGATGGGCCACCCTCGCTTGCCAGCTCATCTTTACCTTCAGCGTCTATTTGGCTAACAGGGATTTGACTGTCTAACCACTGACGGAAACTGACTCCAGCTTGCTCAAGAGCAATTCTGTCCTGTGGCCTTTTGGGACCTGCGATAGAAGGCACAATACTGCCTAAATCCAGTTGTAAGCTGGCGTGATAACAGGCTTTGTTGTCGGATGCACTGGCCCACATGCCCATCTTTTTAAGATATGTCTTGATCAGCTCGATATGCTCTGGATCACGACCAGTAAGCTTTAGGTAATCTAGCGTTTGTTGGTCGATCGGGAAAATGCCACAGGTGGCACCGTATTCTGGCGCCATATTGGCAATGGTCGCCCTATCGGCCAAGGTTAATTGATCAACCCCGGCACCAAAAAACTCGACGAACTTGCCGACCACGCCAAATGAGCGCAGTTGTTCAGTTACGGTTAACACCAGATCGGTAGCGGTAACCCCTGGAGGCAATTTGCCGACAAATTCAAAACCAACTATCTCAGGTAACAACATAGTCACTGGTTGGCCTAACATCGCAGCCTCAGCCTCAATGCCGCCCACGCCCCACCCCAACACACCCAAGCCGTTGATCATGGTGGTATGGGAATCGGTTCCGACTAAGGTATCTGGATACAATAAGTTATCTTCATCTTCTTTAACAAAAACCACTCTTGCCAGATATTCTAGATTGATTTGATGCACGATACCGCGCCCTGGCGGCACGACTTTAAAGTTATCGAAGGCTTGCTGACCCCAACGCAAAAACTGATATCGTTCGCGATTTCGTTGGATTTCAATGGCAGTATTTTGTTGCAACGCCCCTGTTTCGGCAAATACATCGACCATCACAGAGTGGTCAATAACCAGCTCTACCGGGTTCAGCGGATTAATCGCGGCGGCATTACCACCTAGCGTTATAATGGCATCACGCATGGCGGCTAAATCGACGACTGAAGGTACACCGGTAAAATCTTGTAAAATGACCCGGGATGGGACAAAGGCAATTTCGGTTTCAGACCAGTCATCTAAATCCCAGCGGGCCAAGGTTTCAATATCCTTTGGCTGGACAAACTCCGAATTTTCATAGCGCAGTAGATTTTCTAATAATATTTTTGCCGCAAAGGGTAAGCGGGATAAATCGAAGTGTTCGGCTAATCGGTCAAAGCTGTAATATCGGAAATTTTTTCCATTACTCTCAAGTTGTTTCAATAATTGCATAGAGTCTTTCATTAATGATCTCCCTATAAACGTTTATGAGTACTTCCTGCTAAGCTTAGTGAACACACTAACATATCCCAATCAAAAATCGAGTCGGAAATATTATGAGTAAGATACGTATAGAATATGACAGCATGGGTAAAGTTGAAGTGCCAAATGATGTTTATTATCAGGCACAAACCCAGCGAGCACAGGATAATTTTCAATTTTCAGAGCGGTGTTTTCCTACACCGGCAATCGTTGCCCTACTCGACATTAAATCAGCGGCAGCACACGCTAATAGTCAGTTAGGTTTGCTGGATAACGCCATGGCGGCGGCGATCCAACAAGCGATTACCGCCAGTAAACAGCTCGACTTTTCAACCCATTTCCCACTGGATCTGTTCCAAACCGGTTCAGGCACCAGTTCCAATATGAATGTTAACGAAGTGATTGCCAGCTTAGCCAGCGACATTTTGCAGGGTAAAGTTCACCCCAATGATCATGTCAATATGGGCCAAAGCAGCAATGATGTGGTGCCTGCCGGTATTCACATTAGTACAGTGCGGCATTTAAAGGCTCTACTGTATCCGGCCATTAATAGCTTAAGTGACAAATTAGCGTTTTTGGCCGATGAGCATGCAAATTTGGTCAAAACTGGACGCACCCATTTAATGGACGCTATGCCCATTACCTTAGGGCAAGAACTACAATGTTGGCGACTACAGCTCAATGCTGCTCAAGCGAAGCTCCAACAAGCAGAGCTCAACTTACATCATTTACCTTTGGGCGGCACTGCGGTTGGCACTGGGGTTAATTGTGATCCGCGTTTTGCCAAACTCGCTTGTGATTATTTACAGCAGCAAGACCAGCATCCTTGGCAGGCGGCACCTGTTCCGGCCTTATACATGAGTAGCCAAGATCACACTCTTGCCGTGGCTTCGGCGCTCAAAGGATTGGCGATCACCTTAATGAAAATTGCCAATGATTTACGCTGGATGAACTCAGGCCCTATCGCCGGACTACAAGAAATTAGTATAACCGCGCTGCAACCTGGTTCATCGATAATGCCCGGTAAGGTTAATCCGGTTATTCCGGAGGCGGTTGCCATGATTGCCGCTGAAGTGATCGGTAATGAAACGACCATCACCATCGCGGCGCAATCGGGTAATTTTCAATTAAATGTCATGCTGCCACTGATTGCTGACAAGTTACTCTCCAGCATCGAACTATTAACCCATGCCAGCCAATCCATGACGGATAAGGTATTTGCGGATTTTGCGCCCAATAGCGACAACTTGACTCAAGTGTTGAAGAAAAATCCTATTCTTGCCACCGCACTCAATTCAGTGGTGGGTTACGATATGGCCGCGAAAATCGCCAAACGTGCACATAAAGAACATAAATCGGTATTAGACATTGCACTGGAAGAAACCGAGCTGAGCGAAGATGAACTCACTGCGATACTCGATCCCTTGCATCTCGCGAAGCCTCATCAATAACGCCACCAACAGCCAGCGCTAAGAGTACAAAAGACTAACGCCAAACAGAGTTGGCGAGAGTAAAACCTATTTATGTGAATAGGTAAAATCTCGCTAACTTGCCTTGCTGAACTCATCTCCAACCCAAGGTTGGGCCAATAGAATAAAACTAAACCTTAAACATTAAATCTTAAAATGTTTAATTATTGGGCAAAGATCATCGGCACTCATTGGCTTACCGTATAGCCATCCTTGTCCGTTTAATATACCTAAATTTTTAAGTGCTTGATGTTGCATGATGTTTTCAACACCTTCGGCAACAACGTCTATATGAAGTTCGTTAGCCATTTGGACAATATAAGGTATTAATGATGAACGGATGGACCCTCCTTCCATGGCATTAATAAAGCTTCTATCGATTTTCAAAATATGACACGACAATTTTGACACTTGGTTTAAATTTGAATATCCAGTGCCAAAATCATCGATTGCAATCAGAAAACCATGTTGCACCAGGATCTCTAAGTGGTTTGCAAACTCTTTACCGGTCAACTGTTCATCTTCTACAATCTCAAGAACAATCTTAATGGGATGATCATTCACATACGGCAGATCAATTATCTTTAACACTTTTCCGCTAGAAACATCAGAAGGAAAAATATTAATATTGACTTTAAAACCCTTCAAATCAATACCGCTTTCACTTAGGCGCAGCAGCGATTTTTCAACAAGTTGCTCAGTAAACTCCCATGACAGGCCCAGCTGTCTAATTTTGGGAATAAATTCATCTGGAAATATTTTACCTTCGTTATCTTCAAATCGCGCCAGCACTTCACAGCCGACGATCTTACCGGTTTGAATATTGACTATCGGTTGAAATAAAGGAAAAAACTTGTTTGATTTAACGCCTCGTTTAACTCGAGCGCTTATTGACATAAAACCATTGATTTTAAATGATATAAAATAATATAAAAATAATGTCAGAAAAAATGATGACGTAATAATGATAGCAATCAACAGGCGGTTTTTTTCATAAAACTCGCCAGCACTAAGGCTCAGTGCGACGCAGTAAGATGATTCAGGATCACATTGTTGAAATTGATAGGCATGGGTTAAGTTCACTCTGCCAACGATACCTTTGACATATAGATTATTGCTGCCTGACACATGTTTATAATGATTTGCTCTATTGAATACAATTTCCCAATCGAACCCCATAGAACTGAATTTATTGATCTCCGCAGGCTCAATCACTACATTGAAAGCGTTATGCTTGATGACAACCGCGGTATGTAACCTATCAAAAAGCTCTAACGCTTTATTTACCCACACTTTTGCACCGTAGTTATTAATGTAGTCGGGCTCAGATTCCATACTCTTTGTAACAATTATCCCTAAACCTGCGGTACACAACAATTTACCATTTTCATCTGAATAGCCTATATCTTTGATAAAGATAGACAGGAAATTCTCACGGCGCATATGCAGCAACATTTCACTACTACACACTGGATCATCAAGCCTATCTAATCGCTCAAGAGTGTGTTGAATGTCTTTGCTAATAGTACTCATTAAGGCTAAATGGGTTGTTGCAGCTTGCTCTTGCTCAACGACAATCTGTTTTTCTATCCATAAGAATAAAAATAGAAAAAACAAAGTGCCCAGAGACAAACTAACGATAAATGACACTAACTTATGTTTAAACGACATAATTTGCCGCCCCAAATAGTAATAACACATGAATAGTAGCCAACCACATTACCGCGATATAACGACTATGATGACGTAAGTATAATATTTATTTTAAATGTTAATGATCGATAAAATTTATTCACAGCTTATTATTAAAATGTTTAGCACTTATCTAGAAGCTATTTTTATGATGCATCATTATCTAGGCTCATGGCCTCTTTTATTTCATCACTGGCAAAACCTTTACGAGATAGAAACGCATACGCTTTAGACTTTTCTTTATAATCAGATAAGTTATAGCGTTTTTTAGCCAGCTCATTTCTACAGCTTTGATAAAAATCGACATCTTCTGTTAAGGTTAATTGATACAAGGTTTCTTCAAAATCACTCACATCAATCAATCGCTGTTTGAGTTCCTGTAAAATGAGTGTTTTACCTTTACCTTTATTAAACAGCTTAATTATTTCAGTTGTTAAATCGACTTTTTCTGCTTTTATCGCCAATTTACTGCGCAGTGTTGCGCCTTGTGGATGTAACGATAATGCATGATCAATTTCAGATCGAGAAAATCCTTTTGCGGTCATTTGAGCATAGACTTTTTCTCTGCTGGTGCCGTAAAAATTCTCAAATCGGCCTAGTAGCCTTGATGTAGCGAGCTTAAAAGTATCTATTTTTTGCTCGTGCATAACCTGTTCTAGCGCGGCATCAATCTCTGTTGCACTCACACCGCGAAGTTGTAACTTACGCCTTATGGCACCAGTCCCCACTTCATTGCTAAAGGCGAGTTCGCAATAACGCACGGCAAAATCAAAGTCATTTTTTAAATAACCACTGTCGATTAGCTTGGCTAATACGGTATCAATCCATTGCTGGTTCTCGGTTTTACGCTCAAGCTTGGTACGAATTTCGCCAATAGTAAAGTCTTGCTGACTAAGGTGCCAGTAAGCACTATTAAAAACGTTATCTATGGTTTTAGCTTGGCGTAGTTGTGGGCGCTGCATAAAAATTAATCTTACCTTAATATAATCAAAATGAGTGTAGCAGCTCAGTCGGTTATTGAGAAAGATCTAGATATTTCATTGTTTAAATCATTTAAAAACCAGCTGTTTATGGTGAGTTAACTGCAGCGCTTTAAAAAATTATAGTGTAATTTATCGGTGGAGACTTGTTGTGCTAAAGCCGCATCATTATTAACTTAGCTGCATTATGCGCAACGGAACATCAGTGGATAAGGGCTCTTTATACTCGAGTCATAAGTGATTATTACTTGATTATTTAACGCTGCTGAACCGGCGCAGACTGCCACTAATAACTTCAATAGATAATCTGCTGCCCGCAAGCGTTTATTGCGGTATCGATTTGTAACAATAAAGAAGCCAGAAAATATTTTAGTTCGCAAAAAATATGATCCTCATAACCCCCCAAGGGCGTATCAATACGTGTTAGGATTGTTGAATTAAGGCGCTTATATCTGATCACATCCACCCATTTATATTAGGTGCTAGGGATCACAGATTTGTGACTTTTGAGCTATTGATAAGTAACAAAACAGTTAACAATGTAAATAAACAGTATAAATATTGTTCAAATTCAAGTTTATTTAATAATTCCGCTGTTTTACTACTCTGATTTACTTTCAATCAATAGCGCCTTCTTGTTATTCTCCTGCAAATGAAAATCGTCAGCTGGATCTATTGATTCAACTACCCACTCCTTTGAGCTCGGTTGGAAACGTTTCTTGAAACTAACCCTTTGCCAATACCTTGTTAAATCGCTTAATCGCATCACAAGGTTATCCAAGTTGAGTAAAGCACATTTAACACTGTGTTTCGGGTTACTGTTGCTGCAACCTTTAGCTGATGCCTTGTCTATTTCAATCGGACATTTTATTGATATTGGCGAGTTTATCGCTATTGCTGACGGTATATTAGCTGAATTTTTGGGTGCGGGTTTAATCAGTTTATTGCTAATTAATCCCTTAGTTATCCAGCACTTTTGGCGTTTATTCAATCTTAATTCTAAATTTAGCAACTTGCTCGAACTGAGCGATGCGCTAAGTGCTCTATCTCCTGTTATTCCTCAATCGCTAGAATATACGGCACATGGTTGTCGCGCCCCGCCTTTACAAGCTTAACTTTTTTATTTTAATACGCCATTCGCGAGATATATCTTTTTTGGGAAACGAATCCAAAATCACATACTGTTGATTTAGTTTATCTTTTTCCACTGATCGCGTTTGATGATTATTGTGCAACTGCCAATCCCCCTGTTGGTAGCGTAGTAAGCTTTAAGGTTAGAGGAATCTTCCTTTGTTAATTCGAAATTTAAGTAAACCTATACTGGCTGCATTAGCATTTATGCTAGCCGGTTGTGAAGGCGGCGTGCTGGATCCCAAAGGTCAAATCGGCATCGATGAGAAGCATCTCATTATTGTGGCAACCTTGCTGATGTTGATTGTGGTTATTCCAGTAATTTTCATGACTTTGTATTTTGCATGGAAATTCCGCGACGGTCGCGATGAAGAAATTTATGCACCTAAATGGGCACACTCAACCGCCATTGAAATCGTGGTGTGGGTCGTACCGATTATTATCGTGATCATTCTTGGTGTTATCACTTGGAAATCGACTCACGATTTAGATCCCTACAAACCGCTAGTGCATGACGCTAAACCGGTGAAGGTTGAAGTGGTGTCATTAGATTGGAAATGGTTGTTCATTTATCCTGAATATGGCATCGCATCGGTTAACGAATTGGCCTTCCCAGCCAATGTTCCGGTTAACTTTAAAATCACCTCTGACACAGCAATGAATTCATTTTTCATTCCGCAGTTAGGTAGCCAAATCTACTCAATGGCTGGCATGGCGACTAAGTTACACCTTATCGCAAACGAGCCAGGCACTTTTGAAGGTATTTCAGCTAACTACAGTGGTGCTGGATTTGCTGGTATGAAGTTTAATGCGATTGCAACTGCAAACGCTGACGATTTTGATGCTTGGGTTGCCAAGGTAAAACAGCAAGGTAATACCTTGGATGTTGAGCAATATAAGCAACTGGCTGAAAAGAGCGAAAACAATCCGGTGCAATACTACGGGTCAGTACAAAAAGGCATGTTTAACTACATTGTCATGCAATACATGCATCCAGACTCGAATATGAAACCAATGGACAGCATGGAAGGTATGCACGACATGAGCAACATGGAATCAATGTCTGGTATGGATCATACCAAGCATATGCAAAACATGGAGCACATGGTCGACAAGGACGCGGAACATTCTGGGCTTTCATCACCTTCACATTCAACCACAGAGCATTCTTCGACTGCATCTGGGGAGGCGAAATAATCATGCCATTTCTAGGAAAATTAACTCTCGAGTCAATTCCGTATCATGAACCGATTATTATGGTGACCCTTGCTGCGGTTGCCATTATTGGATTCATTATCGCGGCATTAATGACTAAGTATCAAAAATGGGGCGTGCTCTGGCATGACTGGTTAACCTCGGTTGACCATAAAAAACTCGGTATTATGTATATCGTGTTAGCAATGGTAATGCTGATCCGCGGTTTCTCTGACGCGATTATGATGCGAACTCAGCAAGCACTTGCCACCAATGGCGCTGCGGGGTATTTACCACCTGAACATTACGACCAAATCTTCACTGCCCATGGCGTGATCATGATTATCTTTATGGCAATGCCATTTATGATTGGTCTGATGAACTTGGTCGTACCATTGCAAATTGGTGCTCGTGATGTCGCGTTCCCGTTCTTAAACAATTTAAGCTTTTGGCTAACGACCTCTGGGGCGATATTAATCAATATATCACTTGGATTAGGTGAATTTGCCAAAACGGGTTGGGTGGCTTATCCGCCATTGTCAGAACTCGCATACAGTCCGGGGGTGGGGGTTGATTATTACATCTGGGCCTTGCAAATATCCGGCATCGGGACAACCTTAACCGGGGTGAACTTTATCGCCACTGTGTTAAAAATGCGCGCTCCGGGCATGAAGCTAATGCAAATGCCAATTTTCACTTGGGCCTGTACTTGGGCAAACGTGTTAATCGTTGCATCGTTCCCAATTTTAACCGCTGTGTTAGGTTTATTAACCTTAGACCGTTATTTAGATTTCCATTTCTTTACCAATGACGGTGGCGGGAACGCCATGATGTACATCAACCTGTTTTGGGCTTGGGGTCATCCTGAAGTATACATTTTGGTATTACCGGCTTTCGGTATTTTCTCTGAAGTGTTTTCAACCTTTACTTCTAAGCGCTTATTTGGTTACACCTCAATGGTGTGGGCAACGGGTGCGATTTCTGTACTTGGCTTTATTGTGTGGTTACACCATTTCTTTACCATGGGGTCGAGCGCTAACGTTAACGCCTTCTTCGGGGTGATGACCATGGTGATTGCGGTGCCGACTGGGGTAAAACTGTTTAACTGGTTATTTACCATTTATCGCGGCCGTTTACGTTTCACCGTGCCAGTATTGTGGTCTTTAGGCTTTATGGTGACCTTCACCATCGGCGGCATGACCGGAGTATTGTTAGCATTACCTGGCGCAGATTATGTACTACATAACAGCTTGTTTTTAATCGCCCATTTCCATAACACCATTATTGGTGGTGCGGTATTTGGTTACATGGCTGGTTTTGCCTACTGGTTCCCTAAAGCAATGGGCTTCCACCTTAACGAACGTTTAGGTAAGGCATCATTTTGGTGTTGGCAGATTGGCTTCTATATCGCCTTTATGCCGTTATATGTGCTTGGTTTTATGGGCATGACTCGTCGTATTAACCACACAGATAACCCAGCGTGGAACTTCTGGCTTTACTTTGCCGTGGTCGGCGCGTTTATCATCCTTGTGGGTATTATTTTACAGTTTGTACAATTGTATGTCAGCTTCCGTGATCGTGAGCAAAACTTAGATACTACTGGTGATCCATGGAATGGCCATACGCTTGAGTGGTCAACCTCTTCACCACCACAGTTCTATAACTATGCCCAGTTAGATCCAGTAACAGACATTGATGCGTTCACCGACATGAAAGAAAAAGGCACTGCCTATCAACGTCGTGAAACATACCAGCCGATTCATATGCCTAAAAATACCGCCAGTGGGATATTTATGGCCGCTGCGATTACCGCAATGGGATTTGCCGCAATTTGGCATATTTGGTGGTTAGCCATTGTTGGATTTGCAGGTGCGTTTGTATTGTTCTTAATGCGTGCTTACGACAATGATGTTGACTACTACGTGCAACCAGACGAAATCGCGCGTATTGAAAATGCACATATAGATAACGTAGCAAGGGGCAGATAATGAGTATTGCTATTAAAGCAGATTTACACGACGCTCATTCTGCTGAGCACCATGATGAACACCACGATACCAGTGGTAACACCTTATTCGGTTTTTGGATTTATCTAATGACCGACTGTATTTTGTTCGCATCCGTTTTTGCGACTTATGCAGTGTTATTCATGAACACTGATGGTGGGGTGTCGGGCAAAGATATTTTCGAATTAGACTTCGTGCTTATCGAAACCGCCGCCTTACTAGTCAGTAGTATTACTTATGGCTTTGCCATGATTTGCGCTAGACACCAAAAGAAAGCGGCGACATTAGCGTGGTTGTTAATCACCTTCGCGTTAGGTTGTGTGTTTATCACGATGGAAGTGTACGAGTTCCATCATCTGATTGAACACGGCAATGGCCCAGATCGCAGCGCCTTTTTATCAGCATTTTTTGCCTTAGTCGGCATGCATGGTTTGCATGTTACCGCGGGCTTAATTTGGATGCTGATCATGATGGTCGAAGTTATCAAGTGCGGTTTAAATAATCGTAGTATCACTCGCCTAAGTTGCTTAAGTTTGTTCTGGCATTTCTTAGACATCGTGTGGGTGTGTGTGTTTACCGTTGTTTATTTGTTAGGAGTCTTGTGATGAGCAATGCACATTCAAGCCACGGCGAGGGCGACTTTGGCGCCAGTGTTAAGTCATATTTAGTCGGCTTTGTGTTATCGGTGATCTTAACCGGTATTCCATTTTGGTCGGTAATGACTCACAGCTTTGACCATACAACCACCTTATGGATTGTGGTTGCTGCGGCAATAGTACAAATCGTGGTGCACTTAAAGTACTTCCTTCATTTAGATTTTTCTAAAGAAGGCAGGATCAATACATTCTCTTTCTTATTCACTGCACTGATTATTGTCATGGTAGTGGGTTTATCTGTGTGGATTATCTACGCAGCTAACGAATTGATGATGTAATTAGACAGCTATCATGAATAATCAAGGTCAATCTATGTCAGCACAATTAACATCACGCTTACGAGGATATGTTCAGGTAACTAAGCCTGGCATCATCATGGGCAATTTAATTTCCGTCGCCGGCGGGTTTTTACTCGCCGCACAAGGTAACGTAGATTGGACCTTGATGTTTGCAACCATGATAGGGCTCTCTTTAGTGGTGGCGTCTGGTTGCGCTGTCAATAATTGTATTGATCGCGATATCGACGCCAAAATGCAGCGTACTCGTAACCGAGTTACCGTTACCGGTGAAATATCGGTACAAGCTGTATTGAGCTTTGGCATTGGTCTGGGGATTATTGGCTTTACCATGCTAGCCATGTTCACTAACAATTTAGCGGTATTATTTGCCGCTATCGGTTATGTGGTTTATGTCGGCGTGTACAGTCTATACATGAAGCGCAACTCGGTTTACGGCACCTTAGTGGGTAGTTTCTCAGGTGCTGTGCCACCAGTTGTAGGCTATTGTGCGGTCAGTGGACAAATGGACACAGGTGCAATCATTTTGCTACTGATGTTCAGTTTATGGCAAATGCCACACTCGTATGCGATTGCAATATTTCGCTTTGATGACTATGCCGCAGCCAACATTCCGGTGTTACCTGTTGCTGAAGGTATGGCCAAAGCAAAACTGCATATAGTGCTCTACATTGCCGTGTTTGCATTGGTTAGCGCACTATTACCGCTGGCGGGTTATACAGGTATTGCCTTTATGGCCGTGACCTTTGCCACCAGTTTATGGTGGTTAGCCATGGCGTTAAAAGGTTATCGTCGCGACATCAACTTACAGTCTTGGGCTAGGCAAGTATTTGGATTTTCCATTATTACCATTACCGCATTAAGCGTGACCATGGCATTGGACTTTCAAGTTGTAGCCCAACCTGCACTGCTAACATTAGCGCCTTAAGTCCCTCAGCAAAAATTAACCATTCTTAAGCCCATTGCATAACGCAATGGGCTTTTTTATTTGATTAATCAGAATATTTTACTAGGCTTAAACTCTAAAAATTAAGCCATCAAATAGGATTTAACACTAAGGCCTAAGCTTAGTACTCGCTAAGATTTGGGGCTAAAATACACTAGCTAGACCTCTCACGGTTCAATAAGAATCACACCGAACTGTAAAGGCAAACATAAAGGGATCTTATGTTTATCATGTCACGCCCAAGTCAGCATCCAGCGCTTGCACTTAATAGAGTCAAAAATATCGTTCCGCGATTGTTGTTGCTAGTGTGCGCTTTGATCACGGTCAAATCACTTTATGCGGCCCCACAATCGCCGCCTACAGCGACTATTTTTGGTAACTGGATCATTGATAGCCCAGAACAAATCACGCTGTTACAGTTAACTCGTGACCAGAGTTACTTATACATACAATTAAACTTAATTGAGCCACAAAACAGCGTTGCTGAATGGGGTCGAATAGATATCCAGCAAGCAGATGTTCACTTTTTCCCAAGCTACAGTAGTAATCAACAACAGGGTCTAGTTGCCTATCAAATAGCTCATCCTAAATTGCACATAGCACTTACTGTCGAGTCAGCCCGGTTAGTCTTTAGTATCGACACTAATGGTGACAGCGTTGCCGATGAACAACATCACTATGACATCACTCCAAGCCAATCTGTCTATGGTGTCTGGCATCAGTTGTCGAGCCCGGCACTGAGTAGCTTGGTGCTGTTCGATAATGGCTATTACGCCATGGTGAAGATTAACCTACACCAAGACCCACAAGCTAATGAGCACTTCACCCATCTACAATGGGGGCGATTTGTACTGCAACAAAAGCAGCTGATCATTGAGCCCATGTTTAATAGCCATCCACAACAAACATCAAGCTTATTAAGCGCCATTTCGAGCATTGTTTATCAGCCTAGCAAACAGCAATTGACGTTATCTTTTATGATGGAGGCCAATCCTGATGACATCGGGATTAATCAACGATATCGACGTTAGCTCAAACCGAATATGAAATTGCATAAAACGCGGTTAATAACAGGTAAACCACGTTAACGTTTAATAGGTAGTGTAGCTATTTGCATTATCTAATTGAGCCAAAACCGATTTAACTAAACTGTCTCTCGCCACCAAATTAGGATCCATTGCAGCAAACTGCTCTAACATGGGTTCCGGTAAGTTATCGAAAAAAATGATGTACTCCTGCGTAAAATCTAGCAGTGGAACAGCTTGCTTAAACGCTTTATTTGTCGTGTTAAAGTGACTGCTATCTTTAACCCATTGCTGCATCACCTCAATCCATAGCGGTTGATCGTTTAATCTGCTGAGGTAAGATTCTGCGTCTTGTTTACTCAGAAACTGCTGCGTCTTTACATCATAGAGATATAGCGCAGGAAACTGCGGCTTAGCCGTTTGGCTAGACACCTCAGAATAAAGAGCCCCCTTTAAGTGACTACCTAAAGGCGTTATGTCTGCTGCAGTCGCCAGACCACTGGTTATGGCTACAACACCGAACAGTAAAAAAGCGATACCTTTATTATGCATGATCGTGCCTCCAAGCATGGCGAGGGCCAATCAAATCTAGAGGACTATGAGGTGAAATACTAATCGATGAAAGTTGGGTCAACATAGCAAATCCTTTTGTAAGTATATAATAAATAAACCTTCTCGCTGTTAGAGCTTATAGGCTATTTTTTTTCTGTCAACCAAGAATTAGCTTAGTTTTTAAGCATGAAATTAAGTGCTTTATTCGCCTACCTGCGTTATCGTTAACGAATAAAAACAATATAAATGGAATTATAGAATGTTTGAAATCCCCAAGGACAAAAACCGTTTTGCGCATATAAAAACGATCTCGATTATTATTATCACATGCATTTCACTCAGTTTTATTGCATTGTTTTTCGGTAAAAATGCCCTTTCAAGTTCATCATCAAATTCACCTGGTTCACTCACTGAAGTCAATCAAGGGCCTATGCTCGTCACAGTTTCAGGTTATGGCAAGTTAGTCCCTAAAACCCAACGCGGCATCAATACCATGAGTAGCGGCCACATTATTGAAGTGTTACAGCAACCTGGAAATGTGGTTAATAAAGGCGATGTGATCATTCAGCTGAATAATCCTAAACTACAACGCACAATGGAAACCAGTGAATTAGCTTTACTTGAGCAGCAGTCTAACCTTATACAGATTATGGCCGAATCGCGCCAAGCATTAGATGACCAACAAGGAAAAATGCGTTTAGCTAAAGTGCGCTTGGCCTTGGCTCAAGCAGAACTTAGTGCCCATGAAAAATTAAAACAAAGCCAAGTGATTTCAGTACTGGATCTTCATAAGGCACAAGTCGCTTGGGAGCAAGACAATGCTATTTTACAAATGGAAACAAGCCGATTAGACACGCTGCAGCAAACTCGTAAAGCCATCAATAACTCAGCACAATACCGCTTAGAAAAAGCACAAAAACAGCGAGAACTACTAGTGTCGGAAGTCGAACAACTGTCGATTAGAGCCAGTATGGATGGCATGCTAACCGAACTGGCCAGCGATCTAGACATTGGCAGGCATTTAGAAGAAGGTCAGATTGTGGGTATGATTGCCGACTTGTCGCAATACTATGCTCGGATCAACATTACCGCTAATGATGCTGAATTTGTAATCCCTGGTTTACCTGCAAAAGTAGCCATAAAAGGCATTGATATTGTCGGAAATGTTACCCGAGTAGAACCTACAGTTAATAATGGCAGCGTTGAAATAGACATTAGCTTTAACGGCAACTTACCTTCCTCTGTGAGACCCAATATTGATGTCAATGCCATCATTGAAATAGCAAACCACCAAAATACTTTAGTGATTAAACGCCCTGTTGGGGTTATTCGTGGGCATCGTCAATATTCTTTCTTTGTCCTAAATGATGAACTTGAACAATTTGAAAGGCGTGACATCAGCATAGGTGATATTGCTGGGGAGCAAGCACAAGTCACCACAGGACTTCATCAAGGCGAACGTCTTTTATTGCAAGTACCAGGGCGCCTACAAGATAGAATTCAGTTTAGTGAAGGAGAACTATATGACTAACACCGTGATTAGCCTAACTGGATTGAATAAGTCGTTTCAGCATCATTCAGGTGACAACTCGGTATTAAAGCAAATTAGCTTACAGATAAAAACCGGTGAAATGATTGCGATTCTGGGGGCTTCTGGCAGTGGAAAATCTACCTTACTGTCTATTCTTGGATTACTCGATGTAGCTGATACGGGGAGTTACCAACTGTGCAATCAAGACGTAAGTGCATTATCAGCATATCAATTAAGCCAATTACGAAATCAACATATTGGCTGGGTATTTCAAAATTTCAATCTGATTGCCGATATGACAGTCGCTGAAAATCTCGCAGTACCGTTACGTTTTAACCCCGCCATCAAAGCAACTCAATACTCTGAACGAATAAATGATGTTCTGGCCAAAGTCGGTTTAAGTGATCGAGCCTCGTTTTATCCTGATCAGCTCTCTGGTGGACAACAACAGCGTGTTGCCATTGCTAGGGCACTGATCTGCCAACCTGATATTTTATTATGCGACGAACCTACAGGTAATTTGGATTCAAACAACGCCGCAAAAATTATGACTTTATTAGGAAATCTGCATAAAGAAGGCAAAACAGTATTGATTATAACCCACGACAACACTGTCGCTGCATGCTGTCAAAAAGCTTATAAAATGCATGATGGTGAGCTTTCTCCTCTTGAAGATGAGGAGTATAGACGTGTTGTTTGATGTCAAATATGGCTGGCGAAAATGGCGTGGCCAGCGTGGTATATGGGCAGTATTAATCATCAGCCTATGCTTTTTTTGCAGTTTAATTGGTTTTGTGACTAACCTACTGTGGTTATTAAGTAGTGATAGACCGCAATGGGTAAACCAAACTTCACCCTTGATAACCGTGGCGAATCAAGATTTTAATGGCAACCTTCAACCAACATCTGAATATGATATTGCCTTATTGCAGCAATTATCAGCAGTACAAACTGTCGCTAGCGTGGCGGTACAAACAGCAGTGGTCACTGTCGGGATAAAAGAAATACCTGGTTTACGGATTGGCTTTTACACCGACACCTTATTGCCGTTACTTGGCTTACCAGAGCCTTTTTCGCAACAAGGATTTGAAGCCAAAAAGGCTATACTCTCGTCGCAGTTTTGGCACAAACATACCAATGCCAAAGCACTATCGCAGCTGTCACTGTATTATCAAAACCAAGTATTACCTATTGCGGGTGTGGCGCCTGCATCAATGGATAAATTGGGTAATATTCAAATTGACCTATGGTTACCAGACAGCTATTTACTGTTAGATGTGCCACAAATGTTTACTGATAATCCAGCGCTTTATATCAATAGTAAGGGGAATAGATATGGTTTCGCTTTATTGAATAAAGCGATTCCTATTACTCAGTTACAGCAAGCATATTCAACCCTAAGACAACAAACGCCGCGTCCGCAAGGTGGGTTTATTGATAGTCAATTTACATCATGGTTAATTGACGGTGTAGAGCTTAAGCCAATTGAACGTGACATGTTGCATAAACAGGCTTGGATATTAATGGTTTTATTAGTCTGTTTTGGGTTTATTATTTTTAGCAGCATAGTGTCGGCCTACATGCAGCAAGGGATAGTGCGTCAATCTGAAATGCAGTTAAAGTTGGCATTAGGTGGCGATAAAAAACAACTAATAAGTCAGTTGTTTAAAGAAAATATTCCCGCATTCGCTTCTCTGATTATTATTGCGCCAATATTAGGTTATGGCATTTTGCAATATGTCAGTCATATTCCTGTTTACCGAAGCTATTTCGTTACTGGTTTATCATTTAATCTCGGTTTATGGGTCGCGGCAGTAACGATATCGGTTAGTTTATATTGGCTTTGTGCACAAATTCCGATGCTGGGTATTATGACCACGCAGTTTAGCCGAGGCCAACGCGGACAAATGACCAAAGCACAACAGCGTATGAGCCAGTTAACCTTAGTGGCTCAACTCACTGTGATAGTAAGCGTTATCATCTTATCCTTGGTGCTGTCTTTTTCTGAATGGCAGAAATATCAGAAAGTCAGCTTTTTACCCGATCTATACAGTTACGAGCCCAAGGTAACCAGTCCATTATCGTTAGCACTTACTGCGCAGCAATTAGAGGGGCAATGGCAAGTTGCAGGCAAAGCAGTGGCTTTGTCCTCGGCGAGGTTCACCGCCTTAGGTGATCAAGGATTACAATATAATACGTCGAATAATTCAGGGATCAGCAAGCCAATAAATGGCCTTTATGTCTCAAGTAATTTTTTTGACTTGCTGGGCATAAAATATCTTATCCCGGCAACACTAACGACTAATAGCGTGACAGTAAATCGAACGATGGCAAGCCAGCTAGCCGACGAATTAAACTTAAATCATTGGCAAGACATACAAGGGATAACACTCAATGTGACGGGGTTTTATTACCAAAAACAATTCACCATTACAGCCATTGTTGAAGATCAACTTCATTTTGGCCTTAATCAAAGTCCATCACCTGTCATGTATTTACATTTAAGTGCGCAAAACCCGCTGTTCGCTCATCGCATTGCGCCAGTTTTTTATAGTCGTACAGCCAACCCTGAACTCGTTGGGTCGCGTATAAATGAATGGGCCTCTTTACAATCGACTCATTTAAGCTATATATCCAATGGCACTTTGGCACAACAAATTATCAATACCGATCCTGCAGGCAAATTATTATTTATGACCTCGTTTGCAATGGCGATAATGATATGTCTTCTGGTTGTTTTCACCTTGTACTATCGTTTTCATTTTGCCGTTAAAGTACAGCAACTCAAGTTGGCAATTTTACTGGCTGTCGGTGGACAAAAAAATACACTTATGTTGCACATCATTCGGCTCAACGTCAGTCTAATGGCGATTGCAGCTCTGTGTGCAGGCATACTGATGCTCGCAATAGATGACTACAGCATAAGCCTATTAGGGGTATCAATGTGGCAACCTATGTTATGGCTATATGGGATTGTGTTTTGCACTTTACTGATTATTGCAATTACATTTTTGGCCGCTAAACGCATCTTACGCCACAGTATTAGTCGGTTATTACAAGGATAATGATAAGTCGTTATCCATCACCTCATTAACCCTAAATAGTTTAATGAAAGACAACTTATGTAACTATCCAGTACTATTTATGCGATAAACAAACATTTACAGCTATTTAGTTACAATTTCTGCCACAATCAGCTATTCAAATTTAAGCGATTACACTTCATACTGAGTCATTGCTGGTATCAATTTAGTGTTTAAAGGATATGTCATGGGCCAAGAAACCTCGAAGATTCTCGTTGTCGATGACGACATGAGATTACGTTCATTATTAGAACGTTACTTGATAGAGCAAGGCTTCCAAGTTCGTAGTGCTGCGAATGCGGAACAAATGGATAGATTACTTGAGCGCGAAAACTTTCACCTTTTAGTACTTGATCTGATGCTACCCGGTGAAGATGGTTTATCGATTTGTCGCCGCTTGCGCCAACAAGAAAACCCTATTCCGATTGTGATGTTAACCGCCAAAGGCGATGAAGTAGACCGAATTATCGGCCTAGAACTGGGCGCAGATGACTACTTACCAAAACCCTTTAACCCGCGTGAATTGTTAGCGCGCATTAAAGCGGTAATGCGTCGTCAAATAATCGAAGTCCCTGGAGCACCAGCTCAACAAGAAGAAATGATTGAATTTGGTGAGTTTTCACTAAATCTTGCCACCCGTGAAATGTTTCATGGTGATGAAAGCATTGCCCTAACCAGCGGTGAATTTGCAGTACTTAAAGTACTGGTTAACCACCCTAGAGAGCCATTATCGCGTGACAAGCTGATGAACCTTGCTCGAGGGCGTGATTATTCGGCACTTGAACGTTCTATTGATGTGCAGGTTTCACGCCTACGCCGTTTAATTGAGAAAGATGCTGCTAACCCACGCTATATCCAAACGGTTTGGGGCTTAGGTTATGTATTTGTCCCCGACGGCACCACACGTAAATAAGTCATGGAACTTAAGTTAAAATGGTGGCAACGCTTTTTACCCCGCAGCGCTTTTAGCCAGACCGTATTGTTGATTGGCAGTTTACTGCTGATCAATCAATTGGTGTCTTATTGGTCTGTCGCCGTTTACTTTATCAAACCCAGTTATGAACAAATTAACCAACTGATCGCACGCCAAATCAATATTTTATTTGTCGATGGTGTTGATGTTGGCCGTGAACATCTCACCATGGTTGATGCCTTAAATGCCAAAGTGCGTGACGATGGTATGACGGTTTATAATCTTAAACAAGCTCAAGAAGCGGGACTGAACCAAGCCACTTATTACAGCTTTTTATCTGAGCAAATGTCGGTATATCTGGGCGGTGAAGCTGAAGTGCGTTTTTCGCAAGGTGAAAAACTCAATGTGTGGATTAAGCCACCACAAGCACCGACGTTATGGATTAAAGTGCCGCTGAGCAGTATTAACGAGTCAGATTTATCGCCATTAACGCTGTATTTATTAGTTATTGGTGGGCTCAGTGTCGCCGGAGGCTGGTTGTTTGCACGGCGACAAAACAGACCGTTAAAACGACTGCAAAAAGCTGCCGTCGCGGTATCTAAAGGTGATTTTCCGCCAACGTTACCATTAAGCGGCTCTACCGAGATTGTTGAAGTAACTCATGCATTTAACCAAATGGCCAACAGCATGAAGCAACTTGAGCAAGACCGTGCCTTACTGATGGCTGGAATTTCTCACGATTTACGCACTCCGTTAACCCGCATTCGCTTAGCATCTGAAATGATGGTAGAAGATGATCAGTATCTAAAAGAAGGCATAGTCACCGATATTGAAGACATGGATGCGATTATTAACCAATTTATTGCATACATTCGTAACGACCAAGAAGGCGTTCGTGAGCCTGACCAAATAAACCGCTTAATCCAAGAAATTAGCCAACAAGAGTCACATCGTGAAGAAACCCTCGAATTATCATTAGCCGATTGTCCTGACATCGCCATTAATAGTGTAGCGATCAAACGGGTGCTGAGTAATTTGGTTGAAAATGCTTTCCGTTATGGCAATGGCTGGATAAAAATAAGCTCTTATCATCAAGGTAATACAGTATGTTTTAGTGTTGAAGATAATGGCCCCGGCATTGATGAAACTAAAGTCGAGTCACTGTTTCAACCCTTTACCCAAGGCGACTCAGCTCGTGGCAGTGTGGGCTCAGGCTTAGGTTTAGCCATTATTAAGCGCATTGTTGATCGTCATCATGGCAATATTCAGTTGTCTAATCGCCCCCAAGGCGGCCTGAAAGCACTCGTATCACTGCCGATAATCGATAAAAACTAATATCACTAAACTGATGTTATGACCTATTTTCGGCCTATCTTAAACAACCTTCACTGCGCAACACAAACTGTAACATTAGCGCCATAAAATACACATAATGGTCTTTCTGTTAAGTTTGGATAGCATGAAAATATCAACTTTATCCCTCGGTGCATCGGCATTATTACTAATACTTGCAGCCTTATTAGCGGCAACAGTGCTATGGAGTAACCAGCAACGACAAGTGAGCGAACAGCTCAATCAAAATTTACAGCAAATCCAACACACCTTTCAGTTCGATGTACGCAATAATATAAGTAACTACCTGCAAACTGGGCAAAGCAACTACCTCGAACAAGCGCGTACCGATATTATAGGTATCACCAACAGCATTAACCAATTACATCAGGCACATCCGCAGCTAGATAGCACCTCGTTAACTGAGTTAATGACCCAGCTGATCAGCGACTTAGACACTAAATATCGTGCTGCCGGCAAACTAGCAGGTAATCCACGTCAATTGTTAGCATTTGCTGAATCAGAAATGCTCAACTACGCTCGCAGCCTAACCCGCTATGCTCAATCGGCCCCACAAGACAACAGCGATGCTCAGCAATATTTAGCGCTTACGCTGGAATTACCCAGCTTGGTTTATCAATTATCACAGCTAACCCAAACCTTACTAATAGACCAAGATACGGGCGTAATCAACAGTGTTAACTTCTCTATAAGTGCGCTTAATACTTGGCATGATGATTTGCAAAAACTGCCATTATTAGGCATTTACCGCACTGAGGAAGTCGATGAGTTTGCCTTAGGTGATGATGAGCCCAAGCGAGTTGAAATTGGCGAAACGCCTCGCTCAGAATTACTCAGCTTAACCCAGCGCTACAGTAAAGAGGTTGCCAATACCAAGCAAATGCAAACCGATATTCAAGCGGTACAAAAGGCGCTAATGAATGCGACTAGCCAAGTCGAGCAGCAATTAGTGTCTCTGGCCGATATACAGACAGCAACTGACCAACAATTAAAGCGCAACTTACAATGGTTGCTGTATGGCATGGTGACCTTGCTGGCACTGTTTTCGGTGATTTATTTAATCTTACAACAGCGCAGAGTTGTGGCGCCGTTAAAACGCTTAAATCGTGCTTTTTCTATGTTAAGTGAGTCTAACCAACGTGAACCGCTCCCCGTAACAAGCCAATGTGAGACAGGCCAAATTGCGGCGCATTTTAATCGACTACTGCAACGATTTGAGCAAGAGGATGAGCAGCAAAAACACAATATGACTCAAGTGTCGCACTCATTAAGCGAATTAGTTGCCAGAATAGGCTCATTATCAAATAGCACCCAGCAAACGCAAACCGTGGTGCAGCAAGCACAAGGGCAAACCGCTGATTTAATTGCGCTAGCAGAATTAGTAAACCGGTCGTCTAGCGAGTTAACGGACAGCGCCCAACAGACCATGAATGACATGCTAGCCAGCCAGCAAGAGGCGCAAGGTGTGTTGACGGCAACCGAAAATACTCTGACGACAGTCAACCAATGTAACCGTTCACTAACCCAGCTAAGTACCTCTGTCACTGATGCCGCTAAAATTGTTGATGTGATTGGTAATATTGCCGATCAAACTAACTTGTTAGCACTCAATGCTGCTATTGAAGCCGCAAGAGCAGGCGAACAAGGCCGTGGATTTGCGGTCGTAGCCGATGAGGTGCGTAACTTATCTCATCGAACCCAGTTATCGCTTAAAGATATTATGGCGATATTGACCCAATTAACGGCCTCTAATGCTGCGCTCAGTAGCAGCGTTAATGACATTAGCCAAGCATCTGAACAACAAAAAATACGCGCGCAAAGCTTGTTAACAGTGGCTAAGCAAGTACAGCAACAAGCCAGTACTATGGCAAAGAGTGCCAGCCAAGGCAGTGAACACGCTAACCAACAAGTGCATCATCTTGATGAGTTTGTAGCAGCCATGGACAATTTACTCCAGCGGGCAAAGCATGCCTTTGAACAAAGTGAGACCATTGCATTAGAAGTGAGCAACAGTGTCGATAATATCGAACAAAACTTGGGGATTGGTGCGAGTAAGGTTTAAATCTCTAACAGGCTTTTCAAATGTAAAAAGGGTGCCACATTCGGCACCCTTTTGTCATATCATCAAGCTGTTATGAACAGATTATAGTGCAGCCATTACCGCTTCTGCAGTGCTGACTTCAAATGACTTACCTTCTTCAACGTTCAGTAAAGTCACCACGCCATTGTCAATGACCATTGCATAACGTTGTGAACGAATGCCACCAAAACCTGCGGTATCCATTTCTAAGCCTAATGCTTTAGTAAAGCTGGCATCACCATCTGCAAGCATCATCAATTCAGATGCATTTTGCGCTTCGCCCCACGCTTTCATAACGAATGCATCATTTACAGCAACACAAGCAATAAGATCAACACCTTTAGCTTTGAACTCGTCAGCTAATACAACAAAACCAGGCAAATGCGCTTCTGAACACGTTGGGGTAAATGCACCCGGCACGGCAAATAAGACCACTTTTTTACCGGCAAATAATTCAGTTACATCATGGTTAACCATACCGTCTTTAGTCAGTTGGCTTAGGGTAGCTTTTGGTAGAGATTGTCCTTTCGCGATCATAATATTTCCTTAACAGTTAAATAAGAAGGGTTATCTTGGCGCCAATACTTTACGGCAGCCCAAATATAGAATAGATAATACTGATTCACATAGAATCGAGATCAATAGTCCTAACAACATACCTACCGCAATGGCTTCTGGTTTTAACAAAATAACATGCGAATAGTTTTGCCATACTTCAGCCTGAATGTCTGTTTGTGGTGCGAGAAACACTTGCTGGTAAGGACTATAACTATGTTGACGAAAACGAGTTAATGCATCAGTTAGTAGTACATAACGCTGGTAGATAGACTCAATACTCTCACCACCAGCACTGAACACTGGGTCGTTATTTTGTCGATAATGACGGATCAGTTTATTGATATCACCACCAAAAAAACGGTTGGCGTCATGCTGAAACTCACCCAAACTCTGCTTTGCCTCTAACTGATGCGCTTCTAGGCGTTGGCCGTATTGGTCAACAAAGCCGGGAACTTGAATGCCAATCAATACTCCACAAACAAACAGCACTAAACGAAGGTAGTCCATTAAATGTTTTATCATGATGTCATCGGTTACGATAAAAATAAATTCACAAACACCACAATATCACCTCTCAGTTAACTAAGCATCTTGTATAAAGGGATGTTAATTTACAAGGTTAACCTTGGCTGAATAAACTCAATAAATGCCGAGATCCGCCTAGCCACTATTGACGACTTATAATACACAGCATTAATTTGTTCACGTTCTGTTGCGATGATTTTTTCATTCATGAGCATTGGCACTAATCGCCCTGCGGCGAGGTCATTTTTGATCATAAATCCCGATAAACATGCGATACCATTACCCGCTAATACCAGTTGGCGCAGGGTTTCGCCATTGCTGGTGCTGATCGTTGGAGTAATCGCATCGCAGCCCTTTAGTGGCCATTGATTCAGCACTTTAGGTTCGGTAAAACCAAGCAAATCATGATTGGCTAAATCGGCTACCTTTTGCGGTACTCCACGACGTGCTAAATAGTCTGCCGAGGCAACGATATGTAACGCGCTGTGACCTAATGGCCGCGCGTACAAGCTTGAATCTGCTAATTTTCCAATACGAATTGCCACATCGGTGCGTTTTTCTAATAAATCGACATAACCTTCATTAGAGGTCAGCACAAGTTCGATATCTGGATAGGTTGCGCGAAAATTTTGTACTAACGGCACTAACTGATGGAACACAAATGGGCTGGCAGCATCGACGCGCAAACGCCCTTGCGGTAGTTCACCACGGCGAACCAAATCATCCTCAGCTTGCTGCAACTGCAATAAACCGCAACGAACAGACTCAACAAATTGCCGCCCTTCATCGGTTAATTCAATCCGCCGCGTGGTGCGATTTAATATGGTCACCCCAAGTTGTTGCTCAATTTTACTCACTGCACGAGACACCCGCGCAACTTGAATATTGAGTGAGTCTGCCGCAGCAGAAAACCCGCCACTGTCGACCACAGTTAATAAAATATCTAAGTCATCAGATCGCGTCAACATGGCTACCCCATTCATTAACCTCAAGGGTTATCCCGATTGGAGGTTATTAGTATCAATTACTGTTATTTATTACAAAAGTCATTTGCTAAAAATACTGTTTTTGGCAACAAAAATCTAATCAATAATAGCCGCTATTAACAGACAAGCAATTTAACTGATGACTCAAAGAGGACTACACCATGCCGTTAGCTTTACTTGCACTGACGCTTAGCGCCTTTGCCATAGGAACAACAGAATTTGTCATTGTGGGATTGCTACCCACGATGGCGCAAGACCTTAACGTGTCTTTACCCTCCGCCGGGTTACTCGTTAGCTTATATGCTCTTGGTGTTGCGATAGGTGCACCGGTACTAACGGCATTAACAGGAAAATGGAATCGCAAACATGTATTGCTGTCAGTAATGGTACTGTTTGTGGCTGGTAACCTACTAGCTTGGCAAGCGCCCGGTTACGAAACCTTAATCGCCGCACGTATTATCACAGGGCTAGCCCACGGAGTGTTTTTCTCTATTGGCTCAACTATTGCCACAGGGTTAGTGCCAAAAGAGAAAGCCGCCAGTGCAATTGCCATTATGTTTACCGGATTAACCGTCGCCTTGGTGACAGGAGTTCCTTTGGGCACTTACATTGGCCAAACCTTTGGCTGGCAAGCTACTTTCTTAACTGTCGCAATCCTTGGGTTTGTGGCCTTGATTGGCAGCAGCTTGCTGGTACCGAGTAATTTAAGCCAGCCACCAGCGGCAAAATTATCATCGCAATTAAAAGTACTGACTCAACCAAGGTTATTACTGGTCTATGCCATTACTACGCTAGGTTATGGCGGCACATTCACGGCCTTTACTTTTTTAGCCCCCATTTTAGAGCAAGTGTCTGGTTTTGAAGCTCAATCTATTGGCCTAATCATGTTGGTATACGGGATATCGGTTGCCATTGGTAATATTTGGGGCGGAAAAATGGCCGATAAAATGGGCCCAATTAAAGCGTTAAGCATTATTTTCAGCGGTCTTGCGACCATATTAGTGGTATTTAACTTTACTGCGGTTAACCCTATTGCTGCTGTGATCACTATTTTAATCTGGGGCGCTTTTGCATTTGGTAATGTACCCGGGCTACAAGTTTACGTGGTGTCACTTGCGCAGAAGTACACCCCCGATGCTGTTGATGTGGCTTCAGGATTAAATATTGCCGCTTTTAATGTCGGAATTGCTCTTGGATCTTGGGGAGGTGGGCTAATTGTTGCTAAGGCAGGACTAATGCATACCCCTTGGGTTGGTGCTGTGATTGTGGTTATAGCGCTAGGATTAACACGTTTCAGTGGCTTTCTGGACAAGAAAACTAACGTTAGCAAGAATGTTCAAATGAGTGTTCAAGCGACTAGTTAAAGGAATAGGAATTAGGAATAGTTAAGCGAGTTGTTTAGCAACGACATCAACGTCGATATTCAATATCACAATTATGCTGATTAGATTGATTAACGCCAATGTGAGCTCGTATCTGCGACCTCGCATTGGTCGTTACTGTGTTCTCATCAGATGCTACAAACCCCAGTCGGCGTTAGGTAAATGCTCCACAAACCAGTCAAAAGCGCGACCTTGATGATCTTTATGCCAGGCAAGATACAAACTCTGATTTGGCCTTGGAATTGAACATTTTTTTTCAATTAATTCACCACTGTCAAAGTAGCATTGCACCATATGCTTAGGTAAAAAGCCAATCCCGAGCCCTTGCAATTGGGCAGCTATCTTGGTTTCCATGGTGTTCACTTTAATCACCTGCTTACTTTTAAACAGGCCACTGCTGCGTGTCGGCAAAACTTGTGCGGTATCAGCAACCACCACTGAAGCGTATTCAGTGAGCTTGTCAGCTTCTAACACGCCATCAACAAACGCCAATGGATGATGCGGTGCTACTGCAAATACAAATTCAATTTCACCGATTTTATGGGTTTGAAATACGCCTCGAGGTAACTCGCCAGATGCACCAATGACAATATCGGCACGGCGACTGTGTAATGCATCCCAGCCTCCGCCGACGGCTTCGACATCGATACTAATGTCGACTGAATGATCTAATTGGTTAAATTGCTCAATCAACTGGAACAGTGGCGCTTGAGGAATGACAGTATCGCGCGACAGCCGAATTTCGGTTTCCCAACCTGACTCTAACTGCTGCACTGAATCAATCAGCCGATTAGTGGCGAGTAAGATTTGCCGTCCTTGTTCCAGCACAATTTTGCCTGCCGGCGTCAGCTGGGCTTTTTGTTTTGTTCGGTCAAATAATGCCGTGCCCATATCATCTTCAAGTTTTTTGATGGTATAGGTCAATGCTGACGGAACCCGATACAGTGACGCGGCCGCAGCAGCAAAACTGCCTTTACGCTCTATGGCATCTAGCGCCCGTAATGCATCAATCGTAATGGCATGGTGCATGGCTAACTCCATATTCAATTATTTTGAACTATGAGCTCAGTTTATTCCGATTTTTTATTCAATCAAGTCTCAATATACTCATTATCAATCGGTGAGAACTACTCACAACAGTATTTATATTATGTTTAAATTTATTGAGGATAACTATCATGAAAGCACTAATCAAAAATATCACTCGCTCTACCGCTGGTTTCAGTACCTTGGCATTACGTGTACCAGTTGGGATTATTTTTATGGCTCACGGTGCACAAAAATTGTTTGGTTGGTTTGGCGGTTATGGTTTAGAAGGCACAGGACAATGGATGACATCGATAGGCATGGAACCAGGCGTATTAATGGCGTTTATGGCTGGCAGTGCAGAGCTTTTCGGTGGCTTGTTCATTCTATTAGGCTTACTGACTCGTCCAGCTGCGGTGGTGTTAGCGTTCACTATGGTCATCGCCATTGCTAGCGTACACATCAGTAACGGTTTATTTATGGCAAATAACGGTTATGAATTTGCGTTAGCACTGTTGGCTATCACAGTGTCACTGGCAATATCGGGTTCAGGCAGAGTTGGGATAGATAACGCCATTGCCGCGAAATTAGCTAAGTAAGCCAAGCTTATATTCTGTATTTAGATCACGCTTTAGGAGCACATTATGATTACATTACGACTTGCAAGTGAACGCGGTAAAGCTAATTTTGGCTGGTTAGACAGTAAGCACAGCTTTTCATTTGGTAGCTATTACGATCCAGAGCACATGGGCTTTTCAGCGCTACGCGTCATCAATGATGACAGCGTCACTCCAGGTGCAGGATTTGCTACTCATGGCCACCGTGACATGGAAATTATCAGTTACGTACTTGAAGGCTCTATCGCCCATAAAGACAGCGAAGGCAATGTTGAAGTATTGCCCGCTGGGGAATTTCAATTGATGTCAGCCGGTAGCGGTATTAGTCACAGTGAATACAATGCATCAAAAACTGAATCACTGAAGTTTTTGCAAATTTGGATCCAGCCAAATACCTTAGGTAACACGCCTGGATACCAACAAAAAAACTTTGGTCAAGCAGTAGGACTAACGACGATAGCTACGCCAACGGGTGATAAAGGTACCTTGCAAATCAAGCAAAATGCGACATTGTCACAACTGATTCTGGCGCCTAACTCTGAAATAACCTATCAGGTCGCTGTTGGACGCAAAGTATACGTGCATCAGGTGGCTGGAGAGCTAAGTATTGATGAGCAAAATCTGAGTGCAGGAGACGGTGCTAAACTCACCGACATCACCACAGTGACCTTGGTTAATCCAGCGGACACTCAGTCAACAGCACTGATTTTTGATTTGCCCTAGATCAGCCTGGTTAATGATTAAGCCTGTGATAGTGTTGTTCACAGGTTTAATCAATTTATATCAATCCATTATCCATTGGCAGCTGTGATATTTTTAGCCATTGTTGGCAGCGAACAAGGTGATGCTCTTAACTGACTAGCAGTCCATAAACACACTACTGTTATCAGTATCATGCCGACTTGGATGCCGATGACGCCATGATAACCACCTTGCCATAATGCTAATATTTGCTCAGAAAACAACAACCAATCTGCCACAACAGTGATGACTAATATGCCACTGGTGAGTAACAGCAACTGACTGATATGACGCTTAATATCACTCACTTTTAGACTGTACAACATGACGGCCAACAGTGACGTTACAAAACAACCCACCAGCCATTCTCCTCGCCCTATTAAGGCTGTGGGTAATAGTCGTTCACACAAAAAACCAACTGCTGTCGCCACAATAATGCCACCACAGCCGCCAATCGTCATGGCAGTTACGAGAGCAATACTGCGCGCAGAAGACTGGCGCTGAGCACTGCGTTTATTAATCCATAGCATATTGCCTGTCACAATCATGGCACTGATAGCTAGCGCCAAAATAAAGTACAAAATACGGATATCTAAGCCTGCAAAGTTACTAAAATGCAATGTCACTAATACATCTCTACCTTGACGAAACACATTGTAATTATCGGCATTAACCTTATCCATCACAGTGCCGTCCTGAACCCGATAGGTCACTTCATCTCGTTGGGCAAAATTAACCGTGTCGGTTCCACGTACTTGTACCAGAGCATTATCGGCGCCGTAATGGTGGAAAATAATATTCCGTAATTCAAAATTCGCTTGCTGTGTAGTGTGTTCAATTAAGGTAAACGCATTGCTCATATTCAGTGGCATTTCACTGCGAGGTTCGCTGCTACGGTTAAAACCGGCATCATTAAACAAAGCTTGTCGATCGCCCTGATAAATAAACACCACAAAAGCCAGCTGAAACACTATGGCCAAGTTAAGGATCAAGCCACTCAACGCATACATCAAAGTAAAAGGTAGTGTCATCACCCCAACAACAGTATGAAGATCAAGTAATTTATCCCGGCGTTGTTTATCGACACGATACAAAAAGAAATGTTTCAGTAATTTACGCGCATGGATAAAAATACCCGAGACTAACGCAAATAGAAAAATCAGCGTCACCACACCAATTAAATAACTGCCGCCAGGCAGATCAAGGTTGTAATGCAGGCGGTAAATAAATTGTGATAAATAAAAGTCATCCTTATCAGCCACAGTTTCACCGCTTTTAGGATCAACCAGTATCGCCATTGACTGAGATGCTGATTGTGGATCGTCTCTCACTTTGTCAAAGTAAAAAATATAATAAGGTACTAGCTGGGTCGGCATATTAATCCGAAAACGGCCAGTTTGATCCATTGGGTATTCAGCCCTTTTTTGCTCGACAAGTTTTGCTAAAGGAATATCGACTTGAGTAGGATCAATTGGATGATGCGGGGTGACGGCCCATTGAGTGATCTCATCGTGAAATAAGGTTACGGCTCCAGCCCAAAAAACCAAAAATAATAACGGTGAAATAATTAGTCCAAGCCAGCTATGGGCTTCGATAAGATTTTTAATGACCTTGTGCTTAACGGGATAATCAGACTTCATTGAGGTATTCATGACTTAAGTTTGAGAAAAAAATAACAACGCATTGATAAGGCTACTGGCCATAAGCCATTTTACACATACGACACTGGCCGCCTTTGCACTATTGCGGCTATAACAAAATGTCATCATCCCAACCCACACACAAAAACCCAGCATTAGCCCCACAAATAGTTTTACATCAACAGCAGCCGGCAATATCCGAAAGACGATGAGCATTAAACTGATGGCCAGTACTAATCCCCATAAAAATGCAGCAACAGATTTAGGCCACATGGTTATTTAACCCCAATAAGGAGGATACTGACAAACAATGCAAAGCCTAGCGAACTGACCCAGATGCTTCGACCTTTATAGTGCGAGGCCACCAGCACCAGCAATATCCACATGGTCATCATGCAAATCAGCACCACTAAACTGGCAACTAATACACTGTATGTATGACTAAATCCCCACACAGAAAATAACACCGCTAAACAGCACAAGCTCCAAGCTAATAATTTAGGGAAAGGCAAACTAATGAGCTGCTGTTTGTCAGATGCCAAATAGGCAAACAAACAACCAAGCCATAAAGAAGATACACTGACAAGTTCCATTTGATACAATCCCAAGCCGATTAACGCAAATGATAATGATTTGCATTAATTATCCTAAATGTACTCGGTTATTACAAGTAGAATGTCAATCAGGCTTAACAATAACTCTGGATCGGCAATCTAAAAGCGCTTTATCCACTTAGCGATACCACTGCCACAATGGTATCTCCAGGTGAAAGGCAGAGTTGCTAAGAGAATTACCGCCTTGAAACAAGCCACCTTAGAGGTAATCACATGGTTACGACCTTATATAATCATGGAACAAGTCAGTCATAGGCAAATGAAGGCCACTTAATATATAAAGGAGTCAGTCAGAAAATAGGGGGGGGTTAAGACCGCACGTCCACTCGCTCATCAATCTTGTTGTACCTGTCACATTTGTCATAGAACGCTATGATTAACGCAACATAGAGTAAACCTAAAAAACGGTTAACTAACATAAAATTAACTATAATATTTTTTTTACCGTACTCAATGTTACTTGTAAGCACAGTGCTGTATTATTTTATTCTAATGCAATACAAGATCCGTCATTATCAATGCTGGACAAAGGGCTATCCCTTGCTTAGGATTAATATTTGACCAATCACAATAATAATACAAAGTCGAACAGGGAATGTTAAATGAGATATTCCCTTCTCTAATATCATTTTTTATTTAAAATAAGGCAATGTTATATGCTAAAGCGCATCGTTTACGGCGTATGTGGCGCAGCTATTGTTGGATTAGGTATATTCAGTATATATGCTTGGCACCCAGCAATTGATCCCGTCGAACCTACTCAAACAGATTACTCTCCACACGTTATAGAACAAGGTAAAGTCTTAGCCGCAGCAGGCTATTGCAGTACTTGTCATACACCACCGGGTGGCACCGCCTATGCTGGTAACTATGAAATGCATACTGACTTTGGCACCATTTATTCAAGTAACATCACTCCTGATGTCGAAACAGGCATTGGTAGCTGGTCGCAAGCCGCTTTTGCTCGAGCCATGCGCACTGGTGTGAGCCGCGATGGACATCATTTATTGCCTGCGTTCCCTTATGAACACTTTAATAAAATGACCGACGATGACATAAACGCGATTTACGCGTACATCATGACGTCAGTTCCGGCAGTTAACCAAGCCAAAAAAGACAACGGTATTCCATTTCCACTCAACATCCGCTGGTTTCAAGCGGGTTGGAAACTGCTGTTTGCTGACACCCAACCTTTTGAGATCAACAGCCAGCAATCTGCAGAATGGAACCGTGGGGCTTACTTAGCTGAAGGTATTGCTCACTGTGGTGCATGTCATACACCACGTAATGCGTTGGGCGGCGAAAAATATGCACAAATGTATCAAGGGGCTGCCATTGATGGTTGGATAGCACCATCATTAACATCAACGAGTACTTCACCTCTGCCATGGCGCGCGCAAGACTTTTACGAATATCTTACTACTGGTAACTCGCCTTACCATGGTAGTGCGGCAGGCCCAATGGCGCCGGTTATGCACAAAGGTCTGTCAGCTCTACCTGACAGTGACATAGAAGCCATTAGTGGATACTTTGCTGAGATTGCCGGTACCAATAATACCGACGAGCCTGACTCAAGTAGCACCTTACAGGCAGCAATAGCGGCACAAGATCAACAACCGGATCAGCGGATTGATCAAGGTGCACGTTTATATGCGACGGCTTGCCAAGCATGCCACTACAACAGCGACCAATTAGTGAAAGGGCGACCATTGATTACTATTGGCTCAGCAACACATCTTAATGATCCAAGCAACCTGATTAACGTAATACTGGATGGCGTACGCAGCGACCAAGGGATTAGCGGCGTTGTAATGCCAGGATTCCGCGATGCACTTAACGATGATGATATTACCGCTATAGCAGCCTATTTGCGTCAAGCAGCTGGGGAAAACACCTGGCCGAAACTACAACAAAAAGTGGGCGAGATCCGCAATCAACCCCGATTTGAGCACTAATTCACTGGAGAAGTGACAATGGCAAAATTTATTTTAAACGGCAAACCGATGACTGCCGACGTAGAGAGTGATACTCCTCTACTGTGGGTTATTCGTGATGAACTGGATATGACAGGCACCAAATTTGGCTGTGGTATTGGTACCTGTGGTGCCTGTACAGTCCATGTTGGCGGCCGAGCTACACGTTCGTGTATAACCCCGATATCGTCAGTTGAAGGAGCTGAAATCACCACGATTGAAGGACTTTCTGAAAAGGGCGATCATCCATTGCAAATTTCTTGGCAAAAACTGCAAGTACCACAGTGTGGTTACTGCCAGTCGGGCCAAATTATGCAAGCTGCAGCACTACTAAAAGACATTCCAGAGCCTTCAGACAAAGACATTGACGCTGTGATGGGCGGAAACTTATGTCGTTGTATGACCTACGTTCGTATTCGTAGCGCCATTCATGAAGCAGCAAACGCAATCAAGGAGAGCAACGATGAGCAGACTGCCTAAACGTGGATCGGCTGGGATAACCCGCCGCGGTTTTTTAATTGCCATGACAGCGGTAGGTGTCAGCTTTGGTTTTCCTCGCCATTTAATGGCGGCAATGGATCCGGCTAGCCCTGACGGTAAAGTATTACCAAGTGAAGGCGACATTTACGAACCGTCTTTATGGTACTCAATCGATACCGCCGGCAAAATTAAAGTCAACATTATGCGCTCAGAAATGGGCCAACATGTCGGTACTGCTATTGCTCGTATTCTTGCTGATGAACTAGAAGCGTCATGGGATGATATTGAAATTATCCATGTCGACAGTGATCCACGCTGGGGTTACATGGTTACGGGTGGCAGCTGGTCTATTTCGCAAAGTTGGCCTGTGTACCGTCAAGCAGGTGCTGCTGGTCGTACAGCGTTAATTGAAGCTGCGGCTAAAAAATGGGGCATCGCTGCAAAAGACTGTAAAGCCAGTAACGGTAAAATTATCTCAACTAAAGGCGAGCTATCTTACGGTGAATTAGTCACCATGGGCTTAACACGTCAGTTTACTGAAGAAGAACTGAAAACCCTGCCGCTGAAACCTAATGCCGATCTTAAACTTGTTGGTCAACAGGTAACGTCTCTTGATATCGCCAACAAAACCAATGGTAAAACCATATTTGGTATCGATGCGAAAGTTGATGGCATGGTGTACGCCAACCCTATTCTGCCTCCTACACGTTATGGCTCTAAAGTCGTTAAGTTTGATGACTCTGCAGCAAAAGCAGTAAAGGGCTATCAACAAACTATCGTACTAGATGATGCCAGTGGCAGTGTGCCAGGATGGTTAATGGTTATCGCCAGCAGCTTCAATGCCGCCCAAAAAGCCTCGAAGCTGGTAAAGGTTACATGGGATGCGGGTAAAACGGCCAACGTGTCTGAAGCAGACATAATTGCTCATGGTCAAAAATTACTTGGCGATCAAACCAAAGGCAGTATTTTAGACACGGGCAATGCTGACACTGAGCCAGCATTTGCCAGTGCCAAAAGCACCATTGCAGAAGAATACATCACCAGTACGGTATTACATGCGCAAATGGAACCGCTTAATGCCTTGGTATTTAAAAACCAAGACGGTATATGGGAAGTGCATTCAGGTTGTCAGTGGCAATCACTTACCCTACCCGTATTAGCAACAGCATTAGGTGAAGAAGAAGCTAACATTGTTATTCGTAGCTACATGTTAGGCGGCGGCTTTGGCCGCAGACTTAACGGCGACTACACCATTCCAGCGGCATTGACCTCTAAAGCATTAGGCGGTAAACCGGTTAAAATGGTGATGATGCGTCCACAAGACATGTTATTTGATAGCGCACGTTCTGCATCAGTTCAACAGCTAAAAATGGCATTTGATGACAAAAAAGCGGTTACCGCAATGGAACATCACGCCACAGCAGGTTGGCCAACTCAAGTATTAGCCCCAGGATTTATGCCTAAAGGCACCAATGGTGAACCGTATGATCCGTTCTCGATTGCCGGCGCAGACCATTGGTACACTGTTGGAGCTCAAAAAGTACGTGCGGTATCCAATGATCTTGCGATTGCGACCTTCAGACCAGGTTGGTTACGTTCAGTTGGACCAGGTTGGACAGGTTGGGCTGTTGAAAGCTTTATGGATGAAGCGGCACATCACGCGGGTAAAGATCCATTGCAGTTCCGCCTAGACATGCTCATTGCCGAAGGCCGAAATGCTGGTAGCACACCCGTTGCTGAAGGTGGCGCGGCTCGCCAAGCCGCAGTACTTAAGAAAGCTGCTGAGATGATTGGTTGGGGTACTCCACAAGCCAAAGATACAGCGCTTGGAATTGCATCAACCTTTGGCCAAGAGCGTGACATGCCAACATGGGTATCGTGTGCAGTACAAGTTCATGTCGACAAAAGCAACGGTATTGTCAATGTTCAGAAACTGTATATCGCTATCGATGCTGGTATTATTGTTGACCCTAATGGTGCTGAAGCGCAGTGTCAGGGTGCGGCATTATGGGGATTATCGATGGCCTTGTATGAAGGTACTGAACTGCTTAATGGTCAGTATAAAGACTCAAACTTCGATACTTATACCCCGCTGCGTTTAGGTCAAACTCCAGACGTTAAAATCGAGTTTATCCCGAGCAAAATGCCACCCTCTGGATTAGGTGAACCGGCGGTAACTCCTGTTGCGCCAGCGATTGCCAATGCAATCTACCAAGCAGTTGGTGTGCGTTTACGTAAAATTCCGATGAAACCTAGCGACGTGAAAAGCGCGTTAACTAAAGCATAATTTATCTGCACTAATAGCCCAGTCTTTATCATAATGACTGGGCTTTTTTATACCCACTTAACCTCATCATTGCCATTGCTTGAATAGACAGTGAAGCCAATTTCAGTATAGAACTGATTAAAAAATACCTTGAAACGCTTAAAAAACGAAAAAACTAATCGGATTACCTGCACAATTTCATGCTGCATACATGGCTAATTTGACGTTATTTATACACAAAAAAAACGCACTATTTACTAATGCGGTTTTTTAGATAATGTAAGTAACAATGGCTAAACCTTAGTCTCCTGCCATTTGTTGCAAAAACTCAAGTCGCTGCATTTCTTGCTCATCGGGTTGCCATGGCTCATCAGATAACGACTCAACGGCAAAGTCACCTAGCTCATAGGCAGGTTCCTCACTATGGCCGTACTGAGTTAATTCACCGGGCACAGCTGGACGACGCTCCAATACAAATGTGCTTAGAACATAAGGGCCTTTATATTGTGCTAACACTTCTTTATAGGCTTTAAGATCCAACACCACTGAGCCTTGTGTCAGCTTGTCTGAGCCAGTTAGCAAGGCAATCGGCTGCTTATCTGCTGTATATAAATTGGCACGTAAACGATAATAGCCCGCTAGCTCGACATCCACTTTAACCGGGATCAACATATCACTGCCTTCTGCACGAATATCCCCGACTCCAGTTATGGTTGCAGTAGGATGACTATATTCTATACCGGTTTTTAGCGTTTGCTTTTTGCCCTTAGCACTAAAGGTTACACTGATCTCTATTGGGCCATCCCAATCCTCTTCGGCATCGAGAGTTATCGCCCATTCTCCATCACTCCCTAGCATGGTTTTAGCCACTAATACCTCTGTTCCACCTGCAAGCTCGCTACGTAACGATACACTTGCACCATTAACCGCTAATCCCTTTACTTCAAGCTTTACCACCACAGGTTCTGGAAAACTAAAGCGGTATTGTGGTAACACGATACTGGCGCTGGCGCCATCTTGTAACAAAACCGCTTGTGGGATATAAGCATTAGGGTTAAGCAAGGTACTGTCATTAGCTGACAGTGGTATCGAATAAGCGGGCAAAGTCAGGTCACTAGCATAAGCCTGAGCCATAAGCTGAAAGCTGTCGCTGATCGATAGAGGCAGCTTTTCAACTACGGTTATCTGCTTTGGCTTCATCGAGGGCACCTTGGACTGAACAGACACAAGATCAACCGGCGCTACAGCAACCGCCAGAGACGGCTTAAGTGTCGGCTCTGCGGTATAGCGGTATATCCCATACCCTACCGCTACAACAAGTAGGGTAATGGTTATAGCGAGTTTTTTATATTTCATATACGCTTAGTTAGCTGCTTGATATACCAGTGCTGACATACTGGTTTTATTCGAATTACTCACCAATCTATAACGCGAACTAAATATCCACCAGCCACGTTTTTCATCATAGGTGCTGAATTGTAAGTTATCGCCATTGAGATAATTGGCACGACTATTAGCAGAAGTCACTTCATCTTTAGCGCTATTTAAAATAGTATCGCCATGGCTATACCCTTTACTCATTAACATAGGATAGTGATAAGGCATAAATCCACTTGGGCCATTTGTTGAAGTGAGCTTGCCATCAAATGCCACGCTGCGTGAGCAACTGTTGTAACTGCCAACTGATGCAGCACCGCAACTCGAGTGACTGGCAACAACACCATCATCTTCGCCGGGTAAAAATGCCCCCGTGACACCGAGAAAGTCAGAACCTGCACCAGCAAAACGCAAACGTGGAACTCGACTGTCAGGAAACGCGGCCAATTGACGTGCAGTATTTACACGTAAGTCATTCAATACCCCAATATTGGATGACGACGGCAGCTCACCTAACCATAGTGATACTGCCAGTTTTAATGTGCTATCCAGTAAACCTGAGCCACTGGCAACATTCGCGGCTAAATCTGCCAGCTCAACACCACCGCCGGCACCAGAAAAATCAAATGTGGCGACGATATTAAGCGGTTTTAAACCGGCATTTTGTAACCATAACGCTTGGTTATCAATAATATAGCGCATCACTAAATCACCAGTAGAATGGGTGACAAATACACAACCACTGTCACATGTCCCTGAACGCGATAATTGCTGTAGTTTAGGCCATACATATTGGCTGGTAATTTTATTGGCAATGCGCTCTTGCGAAGGCCAATCAATACGTTCGTCTGCGCGATCACGCCAATACTGTGCCCAATATTGGCCACCATTTTCGCTTACCTTCTCCCCAGTCGGTTTGCTTTGTAAGTTATCGGGCTGAAAGCCGTGCACTAACACCACAGGGTATCCCCCCACAGATGCTTGTGCTGCACCAGTTAATAAACCCGCTAATAATAAAAATAGAGATTTTTTCATCGCAATATCCTTATATTTTCCGCTACATCAGCCTGCGCCGTGTGCGTGTTTTTTTATATTTTTGTTACCGAATTGATGCATTTCACTCCAGCACCAACATCAACATAGAGCAGAAATAAAACAATGCAACTCTTAAAAATCAAGATTTTTACACCAAAAACACCCGAGTGTTTGAATCAAAACAATCGATAAGTGGTCGATATCGAGAGCAGATCTTACCAATAGGCGATAACAAGGATTTAACAATGGCAGTAAGCACTAACACATATGTTTTAAGCTTTTACTCCAATATTAGATAAAAACTTAGTTCACCTGTTTGAGATGCTCAAGAATCAAAGTATGTGCAAAAAATTTACTGATATTTACGCTGACTCAGATCAAAACATAATAGATAAGCTGCACTCTTATCCCGAATGCTGGTTATCTATAAGCAGTGTTAGACATAAAAAAGCCCTATAGACTTGCATCCATAGGGCTTTACAGACTGTCTGCCAAAGACAAACCGCCAGATTATTTTGCTCACTTCATCTTATGAGATTGGTTACGCTTTTTTAGCCGCTATGGCGGCTTGTACTTGATTAATGGCGGTGCCGCCTAATACATCACGCTTTTCTAAACACGCTTCAATCGTAAGGTTTGGATACACATCATCGCTGATCACTTTAGCAAATTGTTGCAACTCAGCCACGCTTAAGTCTTCAATCGGCTTTTGCTCACCAATGGCAAATACCACCACCTCACCGACGACATGATGTGCTTCACGAAATGGCATGCCTTTAGCCACAAGGTAGTCGGCTAGTTCAGTGGCATTAGCGTAACCTTGCTGCGCCGCGACCAAAGCTTGCGGGCGGTTAACGGTTAAGCCCGACAACACTAATGCAGCCATGTCTAAGCAAATAGCCCAGCTGTCGACCACATCAAACAAGCCTTCTTTGTCTTCTTGCATGTCTTTGTTGTAAGCCAAAGGTAAGGCTTTCATGGTAGTGAGAATCCCCACTAAACTGCCATAAACACGGCCGGTTTTACCACGAATAAGCTCTAATGCATCTGGGTTTTTCTTTTGTGGCATTAATGATGAGCCAGAGGTAACTTGATCGCTTAACGAGATAAAATTAGCTTCACCAGAATTGAAGAAAATTAAGTCTTCGGCCATCCGGCTTAAATGCATCATACTGATAGACGCTGTGCTACATAATTCAACCACGTGATCGCGATCTGACACACTGTCTAAACTGTTTAATGTCGGGCGGGCAAAGTTCAATGCTGCTGCGAGTGCGTGACGGTCAATAGGATACGCGGTACCAGCAAGTGCGCCTGAACCTAATGGACATGAATCGGCACGCCCCAATGCATCTTGCAGACGGCTAATATCACGCTCGAACATTTCGACATAGGCTAACGCCCAGTGACCAAAAGTGACTGGTTGTGCGCGCTGTAAATGAGTATAACCAGGCATTACTGCATCGACTTCACGCTCTGCAAGGGCAATTAATTCTGCGTGTAATGTGCCTAAACGCGCTAGCAGCGCTGCACCTTCTTTTTTACACCACAGTTTTAAATCGGTAGCGACTTGGTCGTTACGTGAACGGCCTGTATGGAGTTTTTTACCCAAATCACCGACTTTAGCAATCAGCTTTTGTTCAACAAAACTGTGAATATCTTCTGCGCCATTGCTGATGATAGCTTGGGGATCATTACCCACTTCCACCAGCAATTCATTGAGGGCCGCTTTTAAATCAGTACATTCTTGAGCAGTAATAATGCCTACGCTGGCAATAGCATCAGCCCATGCGATTGATCCAACAACGTCTTGTTCAAATAAGCGATAATCAACCGGCAGTGAGTCATTAAATAACTTGAAAAGTGCACTGGTTTCACCTTGAAATCTTCCGCCCCATAACGCCATGTCGGTATCCTCTGTATTAAAAACTGTGTTAAGAACTGGGTGTTCAATAATATAGCTGTAAATCATATTCTCTTTCTTGTAATGACTCTGCCATTAGCCCAAAAGTCATTATAAGAAAGGCGCTTTGCAGCGCCTTTATATGGTTGCCGTATTGGTTATTTAGTATTGAGTGCGCGAATACGGCTAGCTAAAGAATACAAACGGATAAAGCCTTCAGCGTGTTTTTGATCGTATACGTCATCTTCACCAAAGGTAGCGAAAGCTTCTGAATACAAGCTGTTTGGTGAACGCTTTTTAACTGCTGTTGCTTGGCCTTTATACAGCTTAATCACTACATCACCGTTAACTGACTCCGCTAATGATTCAGATGCTGCGATAAGTGACTTACATAAAGGCGTAAACCAACGACCGTCGTACACTAGGTGCGACATTTGGGCTGCAATCTGCTCGCGCCAGGTACGGCTGGTTTTATCTAATACCAATTCTTCAATGGCACGTAAACCAGCAAACATCACTGTGCCACCAGGGGTTTCATAACAACCACGTGACTTCATGCCCACTAAACGGTTTTCAGTAATGTCGATACGACCAACACCGTGCTTAGCAGCAATATCATTTAACGTCATTAATGCTGCATATGGTGATAATGCCTCGTCATTGACATGGGTAACACGACCATTTTTAATCGCTAACGACACATATTCTGCTTCATTTGGTGCATCTTCTGGCGCGACTGTTAGCGTCCATACACCTTTTGATGGCTCGTTCCACGGATCTTCTAACTCACCGCCTTCATGTGAAATATGCCATGCGTTGGCATCACGGCTATAAATTTTAGTCGCTGAGGCGCTGGTTTTAATGCCGCGCTCAGCAAGGTAAGCCAACAAGTCTTCACGGCTACGCATTTCCCACTCACGCCATGGCGCGATGACTTTTAAGTCTGGGGCTAATGCGGCAAAACAACCTTCAAAACGCACTTGGTCGTTACCTTTACCTGTGCAGCCGTGACATACCGCATCGGCGCCGACTTTACGGGCCACTTCAACTTGCGCTTTAGCAATAATCGGCCGCGCCATCGAAGTGCCTAATAAGTAAGTGCCTTCGTAAATAGCGCCCGTGGCGATAGTTGGGTAAATATAATCGGCAACAAACTCTTCTTTTAGATCAACAATATGGCACTCAGAAGCACCAGAGGCTAATGCCTTTTCGGTTAAGCCAACGAGCTCTTCTTCGCCTTGGCCTACATCGGCACAGAATGCGATGATTTCGCAGTTATCATAGGTTTCTTTTAACCACGGGATAATGGCTGAAGTATCTAAACCACCTGAATATGCCAATACCACTTTTTTAACGCCGGTTTTTTTCACTGCACTAGACATGTTTAATTCCTAGAATCGATTACGTATATGTTCAATTTAAATAACGCCAGAGGCATTATTGTCTTAATTTTTTGAATAACTTAAATAAGGTGTCTAACTTAATAAAGTCACTAAAACTGCATTTTGCGCATGCATGCGATTTTCTGCTTGATGTAAAATCAACGAGCCTTGACCATCCATTACCTCGTCGGTTACTTCTACGCCACGATGTGCTGGTAAGCAATGCATAAAGAATTTAGCACCAGCTTGAGCCATTAGCTCACTGTTAACTTGGTACGGTGCAAAACGGGCTTTTATGTCAGCAAGCGGAGTGTCATCGCCCATAGAAATCCACGTATCGGTATAAACAGCATCATGACCTTCTATAGCATTAATGTCAGCACTCAACGTTAACTTACCACCATTTTTTTGCGCTAACGCTTGTGCTTCGGTGACCACTAATGCATCAGGGAATGCACCTTCAGGGCATATCACTGTCATGGTCATACCTAAAATCGCCGCACCATAAATGAGTGAGTGGGTGACGTTATTACCATCGCCAACATAAGCTAATTTTGCTTGGCTTACATCATCAAACTGCTCGGATAAGGTTAAAAAATCGGCCAGAGCCTGGCAAGGATGATATAAGTCAGACAATGCATTAATCACTGGTACTGTGCCATGCAGCGCGAGCTGTTCGATAGTCGTATGCGAGTAAGTTCTCGCGACAATGGCATCAGCCCAACATGAAATATTAGTTGCAAAGTCTGCCACGGTTTCACGTTGACCTAAGGCGCCATTTTGTTGGTCTAAGTATAAGCAGTGACCACCTAATTTATTAATGCCAATGTCAAAGCTGACTCGGGTGCGCAGTGATGGCTTTTCAAATAACATCACCACACTTTTTCCATCTAAGGCACGACGGTACTCAGCTGGGTTGTGCTTAATTTTTTTAGCCAATTCAATGATGGCTAATAGCTGAGATTGAGTTAACTCTTTTATCGACAATAGGTGCTGCATATACGACTACTCCATTAAGGTTGTATTTGAGTCCCGACGGACCCACCTTTGACTAAGGTTTTTAATTGTTCCGCGTCGCGCCACGAAGCCACTTGCACAGGTTTCCCCATCCACTGAGCAACTTCTAGTGCCGCTTCCACTTTCACTTTCATGCCTTTTTCAATCACCCCTTGGGCGACTAAGTGTTCAATTTCGCTTTTATTTAAACTATGAATTAATTGCCCTTTACCGTCTAATACACCCGATACATCTGACAATAGCACTAGGGTGCCATTTACTAATTTAGCAAGTGCCGTTGCGGCTTGGTCAGCATTCACATTTAACATCTCGCCTTGGCTAGAAATGGCAATAGAACTGCAAATTGGCATCCAACCTTGGCTTAAAATAAAGTTTAAATAGGTAGCATCTTTTGGCTCAACTTCGCCCACCAGCCCTAAACGTTCATCTTTAATTTTAGCCGTAACGACATTGCCGTCTCCTAGGCTCATGCCGATACTGACAATGCCAGCTTTAGCGGCTGCGGCTTGTAGAATTTTATTCGACGAGCCAGCGAGTGCACCTACCACGATTGCAATTTGATCGGCAGGCGTAACGCGTAAACCGTCTAATTTAATAGTTTCTTTACCATTTGCAGTCAGTTGCTCATCAACTAAACACCCACCACCGTGTACCAATATCACTTGTTGACCCGCGGCAATCATTTCAGCAGCGGCATCCATTAAGCGCGCCATACCCATTTCGCATTGTAGTAAAGCACCACCGACTTTAAGCACTAACACTGATTTTGTAGTCATTATTATTATTCCTTAATCCGCTTACACATCGAAATGGATTTTAATACACTGAAGCCCTTGGCTGGCAGCGCCTTTCATTAAATTATCAATCGCACTGGCGACCACTAAATAACCACTTTTAGCATCATATTTCCAACCTAAATGACAATTGGCTGTATTGACTACATCATCGACTTTAGGAAACTGGTTGTGCTTAACCGTTACGATTGGGGCGTTATCGTAGACGCTGTAAGCCTTGATCACATCCGCTTCGGTAGTGCCCGGCTTTAGCTGTACGGTTATCGTCGCTAAAATGCCGCGCTTAAAGTTACCTAAATGCGGCGTGAAGATCACTTCTTGACCCAAGTGTGTGGCAATTTCAGGCTGATGTCTGTGGCCTAACACACCGTATGGGGTTAAGCTGACTTCACAAAAATTAGTATGCAGTTGCGCTTTACGTCCCGCTCCCGTGACACCACTAACCGCATTAATCACTGGGTACATTTCAGTTAAAAATGGTTTAAGCGGTTTTAGTGCAGTAAGTGATGCCGTAGGATAACAACCAGGTACCGCAATCATTCTGGTTTGTTTAATTTGTTCGCTATTCCACTCAGCTAAGCCATACACTGCCTGAGCTAACACATCAGGATGAGTATGCTCAAAGCCATACCATTTAGGGTACTGCGCCACATCAGCAAAACGATAAGCACCACTTAAATCGAATACAGCCAAACCCTGCTGGTAAAACCATGCCGCAAGCTCTAGGCTCACTGAATGCTCAGTCGCTAATACTACTGCATCAGCTTCGGCTACAATTCGTTTTTTAGCATCATCAGATAATGGCGATAGTGTATAAGCCATGTGGCTATATACCGGGTATAGATCAGCTAATTTACGACCTTTATCTAAACTATTTTCTGATACATACAAACCTTGAACGCTTAGATTAGTGTCTGCATTAATTAACGAGGTGATTTGTGCACCTGTGTAGCCACTGGCGCCAATAATTGCGATGCTTTTCATAAGTTTGGTTTCTTTTTGATAATGAGAGAAAGTGTCAGCATAGCCTATTTAGACGGGAGCCGCCTAATTTAGAACTATCGTCGCAGGAAGTTAGCGATGATTATTGATATAGTGGATTTAGCAGCGAGAATGCACATATTTATTTTCATTTCTAATGTTCAATTTATGGTGTCGGTTAATGCTGTTTGCTAGACTACCACACAACATTAATTATGCAATATATGTGAATAAGTATTTTACATGTTATTTTTAGGATAACCCATGAGCACACTCCCAAATCTAAAAAGTTGTTTTACACAGCTGATTGCAGCGCCATCAGTCAGTGCACTCGAAGCTGAACATGATATGAGTAACCATGCAGTTATCAACTTGTTGCAAAACTGGTTTGGCGAGCTTGGTTTTGAATGTGAAACCCCTACAGTAGAAGATTCGCGTAATAAGCAAAATCTTATTGCTCGAATAGGTTCAGGTAGCGGCGGACTATTATTAGCAGGCCATACCGATACCGTGCCATTTGATGAAGGCCGCTGGAGCCAAAGCCCATTTGAGATGGTTGAAAAAAATAATCGTTGGTACGGCTTAGGTACTTGCGACATGAAAGGCTTTTTTGCGCTAGTACTTGAAGCATTAAAAGACATGCCACTCGATCAATTTAAGCGACCTTTAACTATTTTTGCCAGCGCTGACGAAGAAACCACTATGAGTGGCGCCAAGGCATTTGCTGACTCTGCTGTTATCGCGCCAGATTATGCGATTATCGGTGAGCCCACCAGCTTGAAACCTGTCTACATGCATAAGGGGCATTTAGCCCAAGGGATCCGCGTCATTGGTCGCAGTGGCCATTCATCTGATCCAGCACGCGGCCTCAATGCCATTGAAGTGATGCACAAAGTCATTAGCAAACTAATGCTACTCAAACAGCATTTAAGTGAAAATTACCGCGAAGATGCGTTTACCGTGCCTTATCCTACGATGAACTTTGGCCATATTCATGGTGGTGATGCTGCTAACCGCATTTGTGGTTGCTGCGACTTGCATTTAGATATTCGCCCATTACCGGGTATGGAGCTAGCTGATCTGGAATTAATGGTATTAAACTACTTATCTGACATCAGTAAAGAGTATCCTGGCAGTATTAGCGTCAGTACTTTGTATCCAGGGGCTGAATCATTTGCAGGAAAAGCAGATAACCCGTGGACCAAATTAGTGGCACAATTATCAGGTAATGAAGCTGAAGTGGTCAACTATTCTACTGAGGCACCATACATCAATAAACTCGGTTGCCAAACCTTAGTATTGGGCCCAGGAAGTATTAACCAAGCCCACCAGCCAGACGAATTTATTGGCTTAGAATACCTCACACCTACGGTTGAATTGATCAAAAAAATGATTTATCACGCTTGTATCAAGTAATCGGCGCAGTTAGGTTTTTTAACGATATAAATGTAACATTTTTACGAAATAAAATTACGAAACACACTGCCCGTGTATTGACCGATATTGATACGCTGGGTATTGTGATGTAAGAGATATTGGAAAAATCGTTCATTTTTCGGGAGTAAGTATGACAGAGCAAACGGCAGATATGTATGCATCACTTCGATCAAATGTGGGGCATCTAGGCCAGATATTAGGCGAAACAATGCAAACCCACTTAGGTGATGCATTCTTAGAAAAAGTAGAACAAATTCGTATTTTAGCCAAAAAATCTCGCCAGGGTGACGAAGCCTCTCGTGAGCAAATGCTAGCATTATTAACCGCGTTACCAGACGAAGAGCTAGTGCCTTTCGCGAAAGCCTTCAACCAATTTTTAAACTTAGCCAATATCGCAGAACAATTCCATACCATTAGCCGCAATTGCGACGAGCTAGTGTGTGTTCCGGACCCTGTGGAGCAACTGCTCGGGCGAATGCTAGACACTGATTTAGATAAAAAAGATGTCATAAAGTGCTTAAAAAACTTAGACATTGATTTAGTATTAACGGCACATCCAACAGAAATATCTCGTCGCACCTTAATCCAAAAATACGCCGCCGTTGTAGATTGCTTAACCGAGCAAGAAAATTCTCAGCTTACCGATCGCGAACGTGAACAAAGCACACTGCGTCTTCGTCAGCTGATTGCTCAAATTTGGCATACCAACGAAATCCGCAGCGAACGCCCAACACCTGTTGATGAAGCACGCTGGGGCTTGAGCACGATTGAAACTTCATTGTGGCAAGCGATCCCTGACTTTTTACGTCAATTAAATGATCAAGTTGAGCATAAAACCGGCCAGCAGTTACCTATTGATGTATCTCCTGTGCGATTTTCGAGCTGGATGGGTGGTGACCGCGACGGCAATCCATTTGTGACCTCTACCGTGACTCAAGAAGTGCTTGACCGTAATCGTCACGCGGCAGCCAGACTGTATCTAAAAGATATTGTGACCTTACTCGGCGAATTGTCGATGGAACACGCTAATGCTGAATTATCAGCGTTAACCGATAACAGTAAAGAACCGTACCGTGATGTGTTACGCAAGTTGCGCTGTCAGTTACGTAACACTATCGATTACCTTAACGCTCGCCTTGAAGGTAAAAAACCTGACGTCGATACTCGCGAGCTTATTTGGCATAAAACAGATTTACTTGAACCGCTTCAGTTACTTTATAAAAGCTTGACCGATTGCGGCATGAAGTTAATTGCCAACGGCCTGTTACTCGACATCTTGCGTCGTTTAGCCTGCTTTGGTATTCACATGCTGCGCCTCGATATCCGTCAAGATGCATCACGCCACAGCGACGTAATCGCCGAACTGACCCGTTATTTAGGTATGGGCGATTACAACCACTGGGACGAAAATGAAAAACAAGCCTTTTTACTGCGTGAACTCACCAGTAAACGCCCGCTGATCCCTGCAAATTGGCAACCAAGTGATGATGTGGCAGAAGTTGTAAGAACCTGCAACTTAGTCGCCCAACAACCCGTTAATGCATTAGGGTCGTATGTGATCTCTATGGCCAGTAAGCCATCTGATGTACTCACAGTGTTGTTACTGCTAAAAGAAGCTGGCTGCACTAACCCAATGCGAGTGGTACCGTTATTTGAAACATTAGCAGACCTTGAAAGTGCAGCTGATTGTATGACAGCGCTGCTCAACATTGATTGGTATCGTGGTTACACTAAAGGCATGCAAGAAGTCATGATTGGTTATTCTGACTCTGCAAAAGATGCTGGGGTTATGGCAGCCGCTTGGGCACAATATCGTGCTCAAGAGCAACTCGTTGCTGTCTGTAAAAAGGCTGACGTTAAGTTGATGCTGTTCCATGGTCGTGGTGGCTCAATTGGCCGTGGGGGTGGACCAGCTCACAAAGCCATTTTATCGCAACCACCAGGTTCGGTAGATGGTCGCATTCGTGTGACAGAGCAAGGCGAAATGATCCGCTTTAAATTTGGGTTACCCAAATTAGCAGTGCAAAGTTTAGCGCTGTACACTTCGGCCGTAATGGAAGCGACACTACTGCCGCCACCCGAGCCTAAAAAGGCATGGCGTGATTGTATGCAGCGCATCGCTGCAGAGTCAGTAGCGCATTACCGCGGTATTGTTCGTGAAGAACCAGACTTTGTTGCGTACTTTAGATCCGCTACGCCAGAAGTTGAACTCGGTAAACTGCCATTAGGCAGCCGCCCAGCGAAACGAAAAGTCGATGGTGGCATTGAAAGTCTCCGTGCTATTCCGTGGATTTTTGCTTGGTCACAAAACCGCTTAATGTTACCGGCTTGGTTGGGGGCTGGTGAAGCATTACAAGATGCTGCGGATCGCGGCGAGCTTGAACTATTACGCGAGATGGAAGACCAATGGCCTTTCTTTGAAACTCGTATTTCAATGCTAGAGATGGTTTACACCAAAGCAGAACCTAACTTAGCTAAGTATTACGAGCTATGTTTAGTTAAACCAGAACTGCATCATTTAGGCGAAAAGTTGCGTCAACGTCTGCAACTGGGTATTGATGCTGTATTGTCATTAACCCAAGCAACAGAGTTAATGGCACATACTCCTTGGAGCCGTGAATCTGTTAAACTGCGCAATCCTTATATCGACCCACTTAACTTTTTACAAACCGAGCTATTAGCGCGTACACGTAGAGAGGTAGAGCCATCGGCGCATGTTCAGTTAGCATTGATGCTGACTATTGCCGGCGTTGCTGCAGGAATGAGAAATACTGGATGATAACCTTGGTTAAAACCCTTGGACTTGGATTGTTATTGTTACTGACTGGCTGTGCCAGTCAGTACAGCATCACTGAGTCTGAAATAGAACAATACCTTAATAAAGACATGCATTTTGAGGTCAAGCAGGGCAATAAGTTAATTGGAGTGTCGCTTAAGCTAAATGATATGCAGGTAGTATTAGGCGCTAAGCCAAATACTATGGCAGTAACAGCAGCAACTATGATCACTGTTAATAACCCATTACTGCCCATTCACGCTAAATTAAAAACGACATTTGAAGCAGTGCCTTGGTACGATACTGACACTAAGAGCGTGTATCTACGACAGTTAAACTTAGTCAAAGTTGAGTCTGAACCCGCTGATATTGAGCGTTACATCAGCCAAGCTACGCCACAATTAATGGGCTTTTTACGTAGTTATCTTGAAAATCAGCCAGTGTATACCTTAGACACTCGCGACAGCAATCAAGCGCTAATGGCGAAAATGACCAAAGAGATTGCCGTACAACAGGGCAAACTGGTGGTTAAGTTTTAGCACTATCATCATCGTAATAAAAAGCACCTGCGGGTGCTTTTTTATTGCTTCAAATCTCTGTACATCCACATAATCAATAAAGGCTCAACCTCTCAAATATCAAAAAACTGAGCATTTCCTATTCAATCATAACCACGTACAATAACTTGGCAATATTGGAGTGCATAATAATCATGGGATGAATGATGCCGTTAATGGATGACGTAGCCAAATTAAAAGCACAACTGGCGGAGCTAGTCTCACAGCAAGGTGCACAACAGGCCGATGTAAATCAACAATTGGCTCGGTTCGCTCAGCAACTTGATGCTTTAGCCCAGCAAGTACAGGCGCAAAGTAATAATCAACAACCGCTTAGCTTGTCTGCAGAAAACTTACATATTCCTGTGCATGAGAGTCGAGCAAACGATTCGAGCAGCAATATTGTTGCCGATAAGCCTCAATACTCATCTTCCGCTTGGGAGCGCCAACCTTCAGACACAAGTCATTCGGTGTCAGCAGCATCGATATCGGCACAACAAACTTCGGTAGTCACAAAGTCACCAGCCAGACAAAGCGCCCTTAGTGCCATGATCACCCAGTTAGCTGAAGCTATTGGTGAGTTCAGTGCATCTGCACTTGCACCTTTGTCTGTGTTAGCCGAACAAGCAAAAGGCTTTTATCAGCATTACCAAGCTAAAGGCTTAGGCCCAGTATTTTTGATGACAGTGGCGGGCATCATTACTCTGACACTAGGCTTTGGTTATTTACTGCAGTTTTCAATCAACAACTGGTTTTCAGAGTTGGGTAAAGCCTTACTAGGAATCGGGGTCGCAAATAGCATTATTGTCGGCGGAGTGTTTATTCGGCAAAAACGCCCGGGGATGCAAGATTTTGGTTCCGGACTCGTCGGTCTTGGGCTCATTCTTAACTACTTGTGTTTGTATTTCCTAGGACCATATTTTAATCTTATTGCCGATGTTGCCTGCTTTGGTTTGCTATTTCTCAATACGATATTAGGTTATGGCCTTTCAAGTAAACTCGACACCAAAGTAGTGGCAATTATCGCCTTAATTGGCGGCTCACTTGCGCCATTGATGTTACTTGACGGCGGTCAAACACCTTTATTATACCTACCCTATTTGATGCTTATCGGCATCTGCTCGATGGTCCAAAGCCACAAATTAGCTTGGCCGATACTTATCGAAGTCACCGCATTACTCCACATTGCTTGCGTACAGATATTGAGCTTAGCTATTCAATTGCCTTTACCTGTTATCGATTGGCAAAGCGGCTTAGCATTACTGATGATCAATGGGTTGTTCTACCTCTACAGTATTGCCAGTTTATTATTTGTCATAAAATCAGCTTTAACACCAAGACTGCTAGCGGTTCCAATCGCACTAATGGCCTTTATCCTTTACGCCCTGACGCAATGGAACGTTTTTGCTGGAGAGATTTTTGCACTTAATGCATTACTGTGTGGCTTGTTATATTGGGTGATTAAACGCGATAAAGATATTGCAGCCCTAGCTTTGGCTTTTGCAGGAAGCTTTGCTGGTTTTGCTGCACTGTTTTTACTTAGCGTAGAACTGCTAGGACTAGTGCTGCTGTTAGAAGGTTTGCTGTTACTGTGGATTGGCTGTAAACAGCTATTTAGCCCTATTAGAGCTGAAGCCTATGTCTTACTTATACTAGGCATAATCAGCAGCTTTGCTAACGTCTTTGATGTACTAACACAGTCGAACTATGACAATGATGGTCTATTAGGATATCAAGCATTATTGAGTATATCGATGGCACTAACCTGCGCGATGACTTTTGCGGCGCAAAAGCTGCTTAGCCGCCATCTAGCTGACTTAATGAAATTAGAACACTTAGCTGTGCGATTTATCCGCGAGTTACTTGGGGTGCTTTATACAATCACCTTATTGCTGGTGAGCTTTTTCATCACCGAGCAATATTGGCTTAATACATTGCCATTCATCAGCTTATTGCTGCTGTACATGAGCGCTAAACACACCTTACGCTTTAGCGAAGTATTAGCCTGGTTATTGCAACTGCCGTTATTAGGGTTAGTTATTTTTGGCATGGTAGACGCTGATAGCCTTAGCTTTGCCGACCAAGCAATCAACGCTAAATTAGCCCGAGTTGAGCTCTTTGGTGGATTATTACTGGCGTATTATTGGTACAAAAAATACTATGCTGATGCCAAGTTAATCCGCTTTGCTTACTATGTTCAGTTAATTTGTTACCTAGTGCTACCGTTACTAATATTGCCCAAAATCATACGTAGCTATCCTGACTACATTGCTATCTCATTGTGGCTGAGCAGTTTGATGAGTCTAGGTTTGGCTTACTTTGTTAAGCACAAAAGTCTTCACTATGAGACGCAAATACTCACGATCCTAGCAACCATGATCACCGCAGCAATGTGTCTAGCAGAACAGTGGCAAGGACTTGCAGCATTGGTCCTAGGCTTGCTATTTCTCGGATTTATTAGCTTACGTTATGAACAACTACCCAAAAAATGGCAACACATTACCACGCTACAATGGCACATTGCGCCATACTATATTGCCTTAGTGATAGCCGTGTTAAGCCAAACCATCACCAACTTGTTCCATCCATCATGGGCAATTACAGCGTTAATTATCTGTGGATATTTTAGTGTTATTGGCGAAAGAAACACACGTATCGGTCAACATTTTAAGCAGGCTTTAGCACCAAGCTATAGCTTGGCATATTGTATGATTTTTACTTGTGCGATTTTACCTATCCTATTTCACAGCGAAACACAGCTCACCTTTAATACTGATAATGTGCTGATTAATTTAGCAGAGCTTGGAGTGCTGATGTTATTAGGTCGTTATTTGTTAACGGCAAGATTAGGCATTAGAGCACACAGAAAAATTATCTCTTATGACGCGCTTAAGTGGGCTTGGCATGCATTATTAGTAATAAGTTACTTGCTGTGGAGCTATCAATTCGACCAGAGTATTGCAGCACCAATGAGTGCAATACTGTTAGTTGTGCATGCCTGTGTGGTGATGTTTATAAGCCTACGGCCTCAGCAAGCGAACCTGGTTAGGCTAGCTGCACTGCTATTTGCTCTGGCTTGTATCAAGGTGATTTTTGTTGATATGGCGTCATTTGAATTAATTCAAAAAATCGTCGCCTTTATTTTGATTGGCGTTATTTTGCTGACGGTTGCTTACTTTTATCAAAAGGCGAAAAACAATCAATTGCCTGATGACCTTACAGCCTAGTCATTACATCGAGCTTGCTTACACCAGAGGTAAGCAAGCTCGACATAAACTTACTTGGCAAACCGTGGAATTGACGGGTAATCGACAATAACAGCTTCTTCAAGCAATGCACGACGAAGCATATCGTAAGCAATTGCGGTACTCATACTTCTTACAAGCTGGCGTGAACGCTTTGGTAATTTCACCATTTGACTGTATACGCCATGTTTAGTTGCTAATGCTATCGCCACAGTCCCAACGGGCTTATCATCAGATCCACCATCTGGGCCAGCAATACCGCTAGTGGCTAATGCGTAATCACTATCAAGAATAGCGCGTACGCCTTGTGCCATCGCCTCAACAGTAGCAATAGAGACAGCACCATGATCGTCCAATATTTGTGGGTTAACACCTAAAACTCTCACTTTAGATTCATTGCTATAGGTCACCAATCCATGGTGTAAGTATGATGAACTGCCAGCAAAGTCGATTAACTGACTGGTAATCATTCCACCAGTACAAGACTCTGCGACACTTAAACTCAGGCCTGACTGATATAAGCGATGATGAATTTCAGCTGCTAATGTTGGTCGATTCTCAGCGACAACTGCATACCCTAACAAGGCTTTAACCTGCTTTGTTACTTTGGATAGCTGACGGATAGCTTTTTCACCACGAGCAAAAATTTTAATTTCAATGTGTGGCATTGATGAACGATAACCTAACTCGATACCTTCAGGTAAATTCAGCTCAGATAAGGTGTCCGCTAAAGATGACTCGCCATGACCAATTGTGAGTAACTTTTCTAAAGCTGACTTTTGTTGAGCACCAAACTCTTCGATAATAAATGGAATAAACTGTTCGGTGATCATGTGCTTTAATTCAAATGGCACACCAGGAGTAAAAAATAGCCATGCATTATTCAACTTCACACGAAAGCCACAAGCTGTACCGACAGGATTATCGATCATAATAGCCGAGGCAGGTAACCAAGCTTGTTTTAAGTTACTCTTCGCCATCACCCGGTTATTACGCGTAAACCAGTCTTCTAAATGCTCACGCCACTGCACATTTTCGACAAGCTCTTCGCCTTTAGCTTTAGCCATCGCTAATGCCGACATATCGTCACTAGTAGGCCCTAAACCACCATTCACAATAATCACATCTGCATGCTTACTACGTTCTTGGAATACGGCAATGAGATCTTCCATTCGATCGCCAACGGTTACCCTATGCTGCATCTCAATACCTATTTCCATCATAGTATTAGCAACCCAAGCAGCATTAGTATCGACTATCTGACCAGATAATACTTCTTCACCCGTGCAAATCATTTCTAGCTTCATCATTATTTCCTATACCCTTTCATTGGCACTAACTTAGGCGTCCAACATCTGAATGGCAAGAAAATAGATCGAAATAAGAGAAAATTAAATCATAAGTAGATGAATGGATTACAACAAATCAACAGAAATAGCTCAAAACAATTAAAGGAGATAAACAGACAATACCAATGAGGTTGGCACTATGTTGCCAAAGTAGGTTACAGCAACAGCCTTCCGCTTACGTTGCCGGAGCGAACGGGAGCTTAATCCGTGAGTCTTTGCGACAAAGACAAGCCGCTGTCTGTTCATAAAGAGGCTAACAAGCCATGGATGGGTCAAGTACTACAATCTCGCAACCTTGTCACTTCAACGAACCGCCGCGGGATTTTATGTTGTTCTCTTTTTATCGCCCAACGAAAAAGGCCCTAGCATTTCTGCTAGGGCTTTCATCTTAAGTTGGCGGAGCGGACGGGACTCGAACCCGCGACCCCCGGCGTGACAGGCCGGTATTCTAACCAACTGAACTACCGCTCCTTTAGCAAATTGCTTACGCACTATGCTAAATCTTTTTAAGTCACTGATATGTCACTATCAGGAGACTTCTCTTTCGTAAAAGAGAAATTAGGCGCCTGGAAATGACCTACTCTCGCATGGGGAGACCCCACACTACCATCGGCGATACTGTGTTTCACTTCTGAGTTCGGAATGGGATCAGGTGGTGCCACAGCTCTATGGTTTCCAGACAAATTTT
>Ga0210053_1000052_pt1 | contig 122609 bp, 110 predicted proteins | sample CryGeymeta201512_FD_185467 | JGI IMG/M metagenome (GOLD analysis project Ga0210053, IMG submission 185467) | Groundwater microbial communities from Crystal Geyser aquifers in Utah, USA - Crystal Geyser metaG 2015-12 (SPAdes) (version 2) | ecosystem: Environmental > Aquatic > Deep subsurface >... | reverse complement strand
GGTCCCTCCGTTATCCCCTGTGTTCTGGAGGCCCCACTGGCTCGAAAAGGAAGCATCATTCGGAACGGCTGTGGTATGAACGATGAAGTTGGGTTCGCTGAACTTCACTTCAGGAATCCCTTTTAATTTTTTGACCGCCTCTTCCACCTTCAGCGTATCAGGAATCTTGACCCGGCAGAGATTTGCCGCATTCAGAACCTCCGCCACATGCATACCGGATCCGTTCAGAAGACCCGCTATCTCTCCTCTGCCTATCTGCTGAGAGAACTGGACCAGGATTTCATGATCCACATACGGTTTATCTTTGGATGGATCTGTCAGCCCGTTCTGGCCCCGCACCGTGACCCGCTTCCCATCCTCTGCAGACGAATAGGATACGTCCCTGGCCGCCTCTGAATCCATGGCTTGGCCGGGGAGAGGGGGTCCCGCAATCATCGGTCCCTTGATCACCGGTTCATATTTTTGCTTTAACGGCTCACCGAGTACGGTAACAAAAACAAGCAACGCGATGAAAACTAAGAGAAACAATCTAGTATTTTTAATTTTTTTATCCATAAACCCCTCAACAATAAAAAAAGCCGAACCTCTAAAGGCAAAGAAGGTTCGGCTTTCTTAAAAAAATAGCTTTTAAAAACCTAACTTCGGCAGCCCCTCCACCCCGCACTTACGGGGCAGGCAGCTTTGCGCCTCACCCTCGCGGATGATTTGCCTTTTTCGGTTAGTTTCTTTAACTAATTGTTATTTATATCTTTTCTCTTGCTATGACCTCCTGTTATAAGATTCCGGCCAAAATTTCATCTCCGGATTATTTATCGTCATATTTTAAGTAATCATTAATTGAAATATGGAATATTCTTTCGGTACAGTTACATTATATGATCTATGGTCTTGTACGTCAATAAAATTTTTCTATTTTTTTGTCAAATCAGCCGTTTTAAGGCTTCCTCGATACGATTCAGCCCTTTCTGGATCATCTCCATGGATGTGGCATAGGAGAGCCGGATATACGCATCGGCTCCAAACGCACTGCCTGGGACTGCGGCCGCCTGAGCGATATTCAGAAGATAGTCGCAGAGATCCACCGAAGATCGGATGGTCTGCCCCTCATGCCTCCTACCGTAAAAGGCGCTCACCTTGGGGAATACATAAAAAGCTCCCTCCGGATTCAAACAGGAAATCCCTTCCATGGCATTGAGGCGATCCACAATATATTGCCTCCTTTGGTCAAACTCTTTGACCATTTTTTCCACGGTATCCTGCGGACCATTGAGCGCCTCTTCGGCGGCTTTCTGGGCAATAGAGTTGGGGTTGGACGTGCTCTGGCTCTGGATGTCGGACATGGACTTGATCACATCGGAAGGTCCGACCGCCCATCCGATCCTCCATCCGGTCATGGCATGGGACTTGGATACGCCGTTGATAATGATCGTTCTCTTTCTTACCTCCTCACCCAGTTCGGCAATGGAATGGAACTCGAAACCTCCATAGACCAGCTTTTCATATATCTCGTCCGAAATGACGTAGATATCGTGCTCTACAATCACCTCGGCCAGTTCCTTCAGATTCTCCAGGGTGTACCCGCACCCGGTAGGGTTTGAAGGACTGTTGAGGATTAAGGCCTTGGTCTTTTGAGAAAGGCTTCTTCGCAGCAACTCACCGGTCAACCGGAACTTCTCTGCTTCCCGTGTCTCCACGATTCTGGGAACGGCGCCTTGCAGCAGGACCTGATCCGGATAGGAGACCCAGTACGGCGCCGGAATGATCACCTCGTCTCCCGGTTCATACAAGGCCTGGGCTGTATTGTACAGGGCGTGTTTGGCCCCGCAGGAAATCAGGACCTGCGAAGGTTTGTAGTCCAGTCCATTGTCCCTTTTCATTTTCTCACAAACCGCTTTCTTGAGATCCAACGTCCCTGATGCAGGGGTGTATTTGGTAAACCCCGCGTTCAGCGCGCGTACGGCCGCCTCTTTGATGTTATTGGGTGTATCAAAATCCGGTTCTCCGGCTCCGAAACCCACGATATCCACTCCCTGTGCGCGCAGCTCCTTGGCCTTTGCATCGATGGCCAGGGTCACCGAAGGTTTTATGACGCTCACGCGGCTTGCTTTCGACTTCACAGATCCTCCTCCTTATGGATGAAACATGCGGAATGGCTGCTCCCTCTACTGATTTATTTTCTCCTTGAGTTTATTTTCGACCACGACCGGGACCATGTCCTTAAGGCTGCCGCCTAATTTTGCGACTTCTTTGATGATGCTGGAACTCAGATAGGTGTACCTTTCGCTCGGCATTAAAAAAACGGTCTCAAAGTTGGGGTCCATTTTCCGGTTCATCAGGGCCAGTTGAAATTCATACTCGAAATCAGAAACTGCACGCAATCCCCGGATGACCGCCACAGCCTTGTTCTTCCTGACATACTCCACGAGGAGACCCTCGATCACATCGATTTCTATCCTGGAATTCCGCCCAATCACCTCCCGGATCAGATCCACCCGTTCTTCGAGAGTGAAGAAGGGGGATTTATTCAGGCTCGGCGCAACAGCAATGATGATCCGATCAAAGATACGCAAACCCCGTTCGATCAGATCCACATGTCCGTTTGTAATGGGATCAAAAGTCCCCGGATAGACGGCAATCTTATTTTTCAATTTCCTCTCCATAGAATGAAAAGACCGTATCTTTGACCCGCTTGGCTCTCAACAGACGGAGTTTTCCGAAGCACTCGGGAAGGGGCCGCCGCCGGTCGTGCTCCGCAATCACCAGGCCATCCTTTCTCAGCATTCCCTGCTCTCCGATCACCTCAATCAGCGCATAGGCCGAGTGATCACGATAGGGCGGATCTAAAAAGATCAGGTCAAAGGTCTCTTGATCCATGGATGAACGGCGTAACCAAGCTTTGCAGTCCTTTCCATGAACCGACACCTTATTCCCGAAACCGCACAGCGCCGTATTCTCCTTCAGAATTTTCAGGGCATCCGATCCGGATTCGATCATGATGACCTCTCCGGCGCCCCTGCTGGCCGCCTCAAGCCCTATGCTCCCTGTCCCGGAAAAAAGATCCAGGAATCTGCACCCGGGGACCCGGTCGCGAAGCATATCAAAAAGGGTTTGCTTGGCCCGGTCCGAGGTCGGCCTGACCGTATTCCCCTTCAGGGCGCTAAGCTTCCTCCCCTTACAGTATCCGGAGATAATCCTGACCACCTGCCCCCCGGTATGAATCCTATGGCTGGCGCCTTCCACCTGCGCCAAGATACCCAAAAGATTCCTGAATATCAATGAAAAATTTTATTGTCTTCAAAGAGAGGGATCCATAAATTCGTGTCTTCTGATTCATACTGTAAATGCCTTCGCTTCGTATCAAAAGAGCGGATGATGACACTGTATCCTGGAACCGTTTCGACAATATCACCACAAATATAAAAATAATTTCATTTTAATCACATATTGTTATAAGTTTTACTTAATGTTATACATTATATAATCTAAAAACCAAACCCCATAAAGATGAAAACCTGATATAAAGAGGTTGTCTTCCGGAGGCAAGACCGCTATAATATTCCTGCAAATAAAATAAAACGGATGACAAGGAATCAGCCATGGGAAACGAAAAAAGAATCAAGATCATCTGCCCCGAATGTCAGAGTGAGATCATCGTGGATTCACTCTCCTTTAAAATTCTTTATCACGAACCCAAAAATGACGATGAAGGCTCCCCAAAGAAAAAATCCATTCAGGAGCTTTTAAAGGAGATGGCGGAACAGCGGGAAAAAACCGCCGCCCGTTTTGAGGAAGAAAAAGAGGCCTTGAAACACCGGAGCGAATACCTTGAAAATAAATTTGAAGAGATCAAGAAACATGTGGATACCAACGATAAAACACCGCCTCCCCACCCTTTTGATTACGATTGATTCATCTTTCAGATCCATACACGCATGATGACCGGAAATGAAAAAATCGATCTCATAGGAATCGGCCGCGAAGAACTATGCCGCATGCTTTCCGATTTCGGGATGAAACCCTTTCGCGGGAAACAGCTTTTTCAATGGATCCATAAGAACGGCGAGACCTCCTTTGACAGGATGACCGATTTCTCCAAGAGGGACCGGGAAATCCTTAATCAAAGGACCCGGATCCTCCTCCCTGCGCTCACCGAACAGATGCATGCATCTGACGGCACGGAAAAATTTCTTTACCGGCTCGCAGACGGACACACCATAGAAGGCGTGTTGATCCCGGACAGAAAGAGATTGACGTTGTGCGTCTCCACTCAGGCGGGGTGCGCCATGGGATGCGCTTTCTGTCTCACCGGGCAGGGAGGCCTGGTTCGTCATCTGACCGCCTCCGAAATTGTTGGACAGGTCCTTCTGGTAAGAAAAATACTCCAGGAAAAACAGCGCTTGACCCATATTGTGCTCATGGGCATGGGTGAGCCGCTGGCCAATTACGAAAATACCATACAGGCCGTGAGGATCCTGCTTGACCCCATGGGCGCTGATTTTTCAAAGAGAAAGATCACCCTTTCAACCTGCGGGTTGATTCCGGGCATCAAGCGTCTCGCAGCAGAAAAGCTGGGGATCCATCTGGCCGTGTCTCTCAATGCATCCGACTCTTTGAGCAGAGGCCGGATCATGCCGGTCAACCGGACCTATCCCATGGAAGAGCTGCTCGACGTTCTCCGGAACTACCCCCTTCCTGTCCGAAACAGGATCACCTTTGAGTATGTCCTGATTCACGGAATCAATGATTCCCTGGACGATGCAACAAGGCTGACGCGGATTCTTCGCGGCATCCGATGCAAGATCAACCTTATTCCCTACAACCCGGTTCAGGGTTTGGATTTTGCTTCCCCGCCAAAAAGACGGATAGAGGCCTTTCAGGATATCCTGCAGCAGAACCGATATACGGCCGTAATCAGAGAGAGCAGAGGACGGGAGATCTCAGCCGCCTGCGGGCAGCTCAGGGAAAGGGAAAGAGCAGGCCTCTGAATACGATGAAGGCCATCAACTTGATTTTAAAAAAAAGACCTCCCGTATGATAGATCCATACGGGAGGTCTTTGCAAGACTTGATCCTGCTTACCTTGCCGGAACGAACATGCCTGTTTATGACCTCTTCTTTTTCAACTCCTCGTCAATCATTGCCTTGAAACCCTCCAGGGAACGATTGGTCAGAATTCGTCCGTTGATGAAGATGGTCGGCGTCCCTCTGACCCCGGCCCGGCCGGCATCGGATACATCTTTATCGATGGCGTTTTTATGTTTTGGATCTTTAAGACTCTTTTGGAAGGAGTCCATATTCAAACCGAGTTCCCCTGCCATGTCGAGGAGCTTCTGATCCGACAGGGCGCTATAATTATTAAAGATCTTTTCTTCATACTCCCAATATTTTCCTTGCTCATTCGCGGCCAAGGCAGCGACAGCCGCCTGCCGGGAGAATGCATGCGTGGGGATGGGATAGATCTTGCTCACCAGCTTGACTTGTTTGGGATATTGCCCCAGCACCTGCCGGAGTAGCGGCAAAAGCCGCGCACAGTAGGGTCACTGGAAGTCTTCGAAGACGGCGATCACCACCGGCGCATCGGCCGGACCTTTAAAGGGAGACCCTTTGACATCGATCGGCTGGATGAAACTGACATTGATGACGGAAAGGGTCTTGGCCTTTTCATTGGTTACAAAGAGCTGGTCACCCCGTGGAGACACGGCGATTCGGCCGATGTCCTTGTCCACGGGGATCCGGCCCTCTATCTTTTTCGTCGCCTGGGATTGAACCAGCACTTCTCCGGATGTCAGGATGAAAACCCATTGGCCGTCCGGCGTGGAGGCAATGTCGATCGGGTTTTGATCCAGATTCAACGTGGATATTTTGCTCCATTCCACTTCCGCCTGAACGGAAAGGGGCAGAAAGCAAACCAAGACAAAAAACAGCATGGAAAGTAGAACTAAACCCCTTTTTCTTTTTCCCATAGTCCGCCTCCCGTGTAAGAAATTTTTTATAACCTATCTTAGTACAGTCATTTGAGTCAAGGAAATAATTTCTGCAACACCGCACACATCATCTTATCGGACCCTCTCGAAGTATCCGCCGAAGGCGCAGGGGCGGCAAAGGATTTTGCCGTGGACCTGGACATCCCGCATGTCCTGAACCCAGTCGCCGCATTGATCACAGCGCACGCGTCTGACCGGACGGCCCGGCCTGTCCTGAACGGGAATATGGACCCGCACTTCTCGTATTTCAAAAAGTTCATCCTCGGGCATGACCTTATACGCCTCCCTCTGCTGGTCGTATTTCTCCTGGATACCGGGCGCGTATTTCCGCGCAAGCTCCCGTGATGATTCCCTGGCGCGGACCCTGACCGCCCTTCCGGTCTCCAGGTTGACGAAGGTGGCGGCCATGATCCCGTAATCCATGATCTTCACTGTCCGTTTCCCCACGCGGCATCCGGTAACCGACATAATGGCATCCGAGGCGCATCGGTCCATTTCCACGTAGACGATGATCTTCTTACGTTCCGCTTTGGATTTCGGATCCTCGATCCCGATCTCACGGCAGCCGGTGACGGCCATCCTGGTCCCGATGACCTGTCCAGGGCACTCCTCGCCGTGAAAAGCCACCGATTCCTTCAAACATTCTTCCAGGGTTTTCATTCCGATCCATTCTCCTTGATCCCTTTTCGTGTTCACGATCCTATTGACCAAAAGGACAGACTGGAAAGCGGCAGGTCTCGCAGTTCAGACAGAGCCCGCCGTGGCCCAGGGCTGCAAGGGCCTCCCGTCCGATCCGTTCTCCGGCCAAAACCCGGGGGAGTATCAGGTCAAAGAGGGTGATATCGTGGAACATCCCGCACGCCGGCACACCGATCACAGGAATATCGCCCATATATGCGACCATGAGCATGGCCCCTGGAAGGACCGAAGAGCCATAAGTGATCTCCTCTGCGCCGGCATCAGCCACAGCAAGACGCGTCACATCGTCCGGATCAACGGACATCCCTCCTGTGGTCACGATGAGATCCGCCCCTTTTCCTATCAGATCCCGTATATGCCCGGCGATGACTTTCCTTTCATCCGGGGCGTAACGAACATCTACGATACTGGATCCGATCTCCTCCACCTTTTTTTGTATCACGGGTCTGAACCGGTCCTTGATCCTCCCGTGGTAGACCTCGTTTCCCGTGATCACCACTCCAACGCCGGCTTTCCGAAGCGGGAGGAGATGGAGGACACCCCCTGCTTCTTTGCAGACGGCAACGGCCTTTTCGATAATCTTCTTATGAATCACCAGCGGAATGGCCCGCGTCCCGGCCAGGATCTCTCCTTTCTTGACATACGTGTTGGTATGACGCGTGGCGCACATCACCTCGCCTATAAGATTGAATCGATAGAGAGCCTGAACATTGACCTTAAGCAGACCCTCATACGCGGCCGTAAGCTCCAGTTTCCCCTCTTTGGGTTCTTTGGAAACCATAATACCCCGGCCGGCCAGCGCCGAGGCCAGCATCACCGCCGCATCATTTTCATGGAGGTCCTCACCGCCGATCTCCAGGACATAAAGATGCTCTTTCCCCAGGTTTTTTAGATGTTCGATATCCGATTCGGTAATGATGTGCCCTTTTTTGAAGGCCCTTCCCTTGAACTGACCCGGGATGATTTCCGTAATGTCATGGGCCAGCACGGTTCCAACGGCATCGTGTACCGGCAATGTCTTCACCATTTCACCCTCCTGCTTGATTCATGGGTTCCCGATCCGTGTTGTGCATGTTTTACATAATGTTTTATCAAGAAACCCTTTAAAATTCAAGGTAAATAATCCCTCCGCCATTCTCCTAAAACAAACCCTTCTTCTGCCTGGAACCCAAACATTGAGGGCAGGTTTCTCCGAGCAGCCCCAGAAAAGGCTCTCCGCAAATCCGGCAGCTCTTAGCAGATACACACATGAGCTCTCTCTCTTTTCCCTGGAGCAGTTCCTGAAGAACCACTTCCTCTTTAAACGAAACGGCCTTTGGAAGGCAGGCCTCCCCGCAAATCCGGCATCCGGTGCATTTTGAGGCATTGAAAAAAATGCGTATTTTTTTCCCCTCTTCATCCGGCTCTCTCCGGATGGCCCCGGTAGGACAGAGGGTCTCACAGACATTACAGCCGATGCAAGCCCCGGAAATCTCAAGGTCGACAACCGGGAAAACCTTAAAAGAGAGCTTCTCTTTTAGGGGTCCTCCCAGCAAAGGGAGCAATTCAAAGAGAAAGGACCGCATGGGATTCTCCCGGTGAGACCACCGGTTGATACCGGGGTCCTCCCCGGAATCAGGAATCAAATCCCTGGCGGCATCCAGGGTTCGCTTACGGAAGAAACTGAAGAGTTCCCTGCGTCCCAATCCTTCTCCGGAAGGTCTACTTTTATCCGAATGATCTTCCTTTAAAAGATCAAAATCCTCCACTTCTTTGATCCGTTCCCCGGAAATCCCAAAACAAGAAAGCAGTTTACGTGTCCTCACGAGAAGCTGTTCATAGTGTTTCATGGATCCGAAAAAGGGACAGGTTTCACACCCGGTTCTTTTGATTAAAACCTCTTTCGCTCCCCAGGCAAAGGGGGCGATCAGATAGGCTTCCGACAGCCCGGCAAGACAGGGAAGGACCATGACCTCCGCACGATTTTTTCTCTCGTGCATGATACAGGTCCATCGCGCAATGGAATCCGATTCCAGTTCTTTCTTGAGCCGTTCACGCCGTTCCATCTCCTTGCGGCCGCTCAACGTGAATACCCCGTTGGGACAAGACGGGATGCATATCTCGCACCCGGAACAGCTCTCTCCGAGGACTACGGATTGACCCAGTATATTCACCGCATCGCAAGGACACGCATTGAGGCATATTTTACAGCCTGAACGTGGATAACGGATCCTCGAACAAAGATGGGATCGAATCCTGATGTCCGATTCCCTGGCCAACTGTCCCAGCATGCGGTTCAAAATCCCGCTCTGAAATACCATGAGTATCCTTCTTTAAAAAGATCCGGACATACGGTGTGATTGTATAACAATTTTTCTTGTGTTGGCAACCGGAAGATTTCCGAAGATTTATTTTTCTTCTTGATTCATCGAACGTTTTTCAGGCTTCCTGAAGAGACTGAGGCGGTTTTTCCCTGAAGCCTTGGCGCGATATAGGGCTTTATCCGCAGCGTCTATCAAGCTCTTGATGTTCCTGGCATCTTCCGGATAGGTAGCCAGACCCGCACTGATGGTAAAATTTCCGATCGGCTGGTCTTCTTCGTAAGGAAAATAAAATTTTTCCACCTCTTTCAGGAGTCTTTCACCAATGACCACGGCCTCGCGTTTGGATGTCTGCGGGAGGACAACCGTAAACTCTTCACCTCCGTATCTTGCTACAAAATCAATATTACGGACCGTCTCCCGTATCACGGCTGCAACACTACGAAGCGCCTCATCGCCGGCCAGATGTCCATGATGATCATTGTACCATTTAAAATCATCCACATCGATCATCATCAGAGAGAGGGGATAACTATGCCGCTGTGCCCTGGCGATCTCCTCCGTGGTCCTCTCAAAGAAATAGCGCCTGTTCAGCAGGTTGGTCAGATGATCCGTAATCAAGACCTGCTCCATCTCCTTGGACCTCTGATAAAGCTGAGTACGCTCCAGGGCTATGGCCACCTGGGAGGCGAATATCCTGACGATTTTGAGATCATCCTCATTGAAAATTTCCCCGGTGATCTTATCCGAGATGTTCAAAACACCGATGGGGCGGTCATTCATGATCAAGGGGATACTGATGAAGGATTTGGTCTTGTATTTCATTTTCTTTTTCCGCTTTACCCTCAAATCCTTTTCAATATCCTCCACCAGGAGCGGTTCCCCTTTCTCGACGACCCTGCCTGCTATGCCCTCTCCCACTTTGATGTGCAGGTTGCGGATGACGTTCTCCGGCATCCCTTTGCAGGCCTTGATGGTCAGTTCCCTGGATGCCTCATCCAGTATCATCAGCGATGCCTGTTCCGCCTTGACGATTTCCGTGGACTTGTTCAGAATCAGATGGAAGAGCTCGTTTAATTCGCGTGTCTCACCCACCTCCGTCGTCAGCATCCCTAGGTTCGTGATATCCAGAATCCGGTTTTTAAGCCTGATTCTGAGCTCCACATTCTGGATGGCCATGGCCGCTTGATCACAAAAGGCATGGATCATCCGGACGTTATTCTCAGAAAGTCCGGTATTCACGATGCAGATCAATCCTCTGACCTTCTGGCCCAGATAGATGGGGAAGAGATAAACCGAATGGACCTTTTCGTTAAATACCGATTTCTCGATCTGAATTCTTTCGCTGGTATACACGGGTTTGTGTTCCTTGAGGATTTGACTGACAAGGCCGTTTTGGATGCCGGGGTTGAAGGATTGGAGTCCCAATTCTTCTGCCCCGCAATAAGACTGGGTGATGAAATGCTTTCCCGATGGATCGAGAAGAACCAGAGAACACCCCGTCAGATCAAAGAGAATAGAGAGTGAATTGAGGATCAGCCCGAAGAGTTCATGACTGTCCATGACCAGGTTGAGATCGTTTCCCAGGTGAAAGAGGCTGAAAAGTTTTGAGAAGTTCCGGCCGAAGTTCTGCGTCTGTCTGTAGGAGTCCGTCAGGGTCTGCCCCACAGAGGTTAAATAAGTTACGGCATTCTGAACCTCCCTAAACTTCCCTATCCTGAGTTCTCCGATCGCCTTGAAGAGTTGATCATGATTCAACCCGCATTCCGCCGCCAAGGCCATATACTTTGAAGAAACCGGCGCATCTGTGCATATCTTCCCACCGAAGATGGCGCCGATCACCTGTTGATCGGCCTTTAAAGGAATCGTGAAACAGAGAAGTCCGGCATAACAGATGAAGGTTACGGGCTCCCCGTCCCGAAGTGAACGGGCAATCCGCAGCCCGCATTGCGATCTGCACCTTTGAAGCCCCTTTCCCGTGCCCCGGATCAGCCGGCACAGGTAACGTTCCTCATATGACCTGCCAAGTACCGCCCCATCGGACCCCACACATTTGATCGTCAAACCTGACAAGCGGGCGAAACCAGCCATAGACCTCTGCCATGAATCCGAAATCAGCAGTTTCCTGAAGTCTTTTTGTTCAGAAGGTTTCATGATATAACCATCCTGTCTTGACAAAACCTAACTCCCCGATTGTTTTATATGCAAAATTCATGCTAAATACCCTATATTACAAAAAAATAGATTATTTTATGAAGACCTTATAACTGATTGTTTTTTCAAAAAATTAACAAAAACTGAAAGTCATTTGTTTCATAACATAAAACTGATTTTATGCTGTTTTATGAAAAGTGGAAAAAATTTACATAAAATAGGCAATCTTTTTCCAAAAATGGAAAACTTTTTCCACTTTTCCTTTTTTTTGCTGATTTCAAAGATAATCGGCCATTTGAACACGTTGACCCATCCAAAAAAAAACCTCACCAATGTGCCCCATCGATGAGGTTACACCCCCGCTTCCGTACATGGAGAAAGATCGCATCGCAGGACCAATCTTCTCACGCGGGTTTATTTCTTTTTATACCGGTCGATAATATACTGCATGTGATCCTTGGCAATCAGCTTCTGTTTTTGCAATTTTTTTCTTTCCAGATCCTCCTCTGAACTCATGAATTTCAACCTTTTCAAGTCCGAAAGCCTGCTTTCAATCTCATGATGCAATCTCGCCCATTTCTTAAAATCTTCATTTTCCGACTTCAACCGATCATATAGACCCTTCTCATTGACCATACTGTTCCTCCATGACCGCAGATGCAAATCAATCAGGTCAGCATGAATCATTCATACCATAATTTTTTGAATAACTCAAGAAAAGCTCATTCGGATTTCAGAGAGAATTTCATGACCAAGGCGTCTTCTTTGGTGTCGGCGTAGTATTTTTTTCTGACGCCGATTAATTGAAAGTTCGATTTTTTATAAAGGGTGATGGCTGCATGATTTCTCTCCCTGACTTCAAGAAAAATATGCCTCCCTTTCATTTTCTCAACCCTTTGGATAAGAACTTTCAATAATGCAGCGCCCACTCCCCGCCGGCGATGTGAAGGCGCCACACAGAGGTTAGTGATAAAGGCCTCGTCCAAGATGACAAAAGACGTGAGATATCCGACTAAATCCCCTTCATATCTGCAGACGAGGTTGATCCCACGGCTGTCTCGAACGGCGCTCACGAAAGATTCTCTGCTCCACGGAGTGAGAAAGGCAGACCTTTCCATTCCGAGGATCCACTCGATATCCTTCTCGCACATATCGTGAATACGGCCGTACCCTTCAGAGATAGGCGGCTCCATCATGCGCGATTCCGGTAAAAAATTTCCGCCTCGGGTCTCCTGATATAGTTCGGGACCAGCGATTCATGGCTGACCGTCTGTCCGAGCTTATATTTTTGAACGGCAACCTCGCCGACAGCCGCTGCGGAAAGGAGGTTCGATGATGGAGGGACAAAAGACGCAAAAGAGCGGAGATGTTCTTTGATGATGGATTGGTATTTTACAGCCCCTTCCCCGACAAAGAGCGTGGGCTCCTTGATGCATTCACAAAAGCGGGCCGGAGCAATGACCACCTCAGGAGAAATAAGGTTCATTTCCCCATTGATGGACCTAAATAGTCCCGCATAAACCTCTTTTTTACGCGCATCCAGCATGGCGCATATCGGAAGCCCCACCCCGCCGAAACCATAGGCCAGGCCTAAAAGCGACGAAACCGGGATCAGGGGTTTGTTATCGGCAAAAGCCAACCCTTTCGCCGTGCTGACCGAGACACGAACGCCGGTAAAGGACCCGGGGCCCACCGAAACAGCCACGGCATCGACCTGTTTCATGCTGAAGTCCTGATCAGAGAGGATCCTTTGTATTGCGGGAAGGAGTTTCCGGCTGTGCTTCACCTTGGAGCAGAGACTGTATTCCGAGATGAGCCCCGACTCTCCCATGAGGGCGACACTGCTGACCTCAGTGGATGCTTCAATGGAGAGAATAACCACGGGACCCTTTCTGTGATCTTACGGGGCTCTTTTTTATAAGCCCGGATGCCTGATGATGTTTCATCTTTTCCATTTATGTTTCCTGGAAAAGAGCCTGTATATCGATTGATAAAGGCGCCCTGAACGTTCCATGAAATTACGTTTGAGAAGATTCTGTTTGTCCTCATCGTCCGGATTCCCGTGAACGAAACGGTTTCTTATCTTGGAAAGGGCCTTCAAGTCAATTTCGGAAAACTGTTTGTACAGCCAGTTTCCTAAGGGATTCCAGGTGCCGCCCAGGATCATGGAGGCGCCGAAATCAACCAGATAGGGCCGGTATCCTTTTGAGACCAGGATGTTTTTTTTGTGCTTCAGATCCGAATGGACGACCCCATGGTCATGCATACGCCGTATCAGATCGTCAAGCGCATCAAAAAAAACCCGAGGGATGGGGGCATCCTTGGAAAACTTGGACAGAGGCACGCCATCGATAAATTCGAAGATGAATCCGTCTTTGTCTATGACTTTGTACAATTTCGGGATACCGGAGAGACCGAGAAGCTGCTGGTAGACTTTGCACTCTCGGGAGAGGAGCCACCTTCCGAAAAAAAAACGGTAAAAAAGGTTTCTTTTTGCGATATCCTTCAGAGCGGCGATGCGCCCATCCACGGAGATTTTATAGATATCCCCCTGATTCCCTTCTCCGATCACACTCACCTTGTAGGTTTCAAGGTTCCGGCGGTCTACCTGATCAAATACATCCATGCTGGCTCGACTCCATGGACGAAGTCAACTTTTACCTGAACCTGTTCCAGAATAATCCCCTCTTTTTCTTTTCATGATCTTTCAGCACAAGCGGTTCTTCCGTTCCCGCCGGGTATTCCGCTTTCTCAGTTTTTTGGGATTCAAGTTTGACGTTGATCTGCTCAAGAAGTTTCTGAATCATTTCATCCTTGAATAAAAGCGTATGCAGCTGTTCTTCTATATTCTTGATCTGCTTTTGAATCTCGTGCACGGTTCCTGCAAGGCGATCACCGCCGATTTCCGAGATCTCCTTGTCTTTGAAGGATGGCGTTGATGCCGCCTGCAAATCCCCGGCGGTCTGTTTCTCTGCCGGGTCCGCACGCGGATCATGCTCGGAAATCACCGGCGCCTCGTCTGCCGAGGAAGGTTTTTCCACTTCAGATTCCGATTCCTGAAACTCTTGAATGTCATGTTTCTTTCGGAGGTTCAACATAAGTTCTTTCGTGATCATCTTGAATGTCGGGAGGACCCCCTCTCCCGTCACTGCAACCGAGGCATAAAAGGGGACATGCCGGTGGTTGAGCCTCCGGTTCAGTTCCTCAAGGTCCATGAGATTAGGCAAATCCTGTTTGTTGTACTGCAAAACGAGAGGCATGGTCTCAGGATCCATTCCATTGATGACCAGGTTCTCCTTCATGTTCTCAAGACTCTCCAGGTTTTTCTCCATCATCTCAACCTGCGAGTCGGCCACAAAAACCACGGCATCTGCGCCTTTGAGAACCAGTTTTCTGGTTGCATTGTAATAGACCTGTCCCGGAACCGTATAGAGCTGGAATCGTACCGTAAACCCGCGGATTTTGCCGAGATTGACAGGGAGAAAATCAAAAAAAAGCGTGCGGTCCGTGTCGGTCGCCAGAGAGAGAAGCTTTCCTCTTGTATCGGCGTTCATCTTGCTGTGGATGTACTGAAGATTCGTGGTCTTTCCGCCAAGCCCCGGACCGTAATAGACGATCTTTGCCGTGATCTCCTTATTCCCATAATTAAACAGGACCATTTTCTCCTCCTTCACAACCCATGGAGCTTGCCGTCGGCCGTCTACGGATTTGGTTGATAGATCCTTTCCATGAGAGAATGAGTCTCATGGCATTCCCTGACCCGGTATGCGGCTTCCTTCCTTGATCAGGCTCATGGCTTTTTCATTCTCACCGATCCAACGATAGACTGTGACAAGATGCGACCGGACGGCATTTTCACCGGGTTTCAGATCCAGGGCCTTCCGCAGATATTCCGTTGACTGATCGAAGATCCCCCTTTTGAAATAAACCCAGCCGAGGGTATCCAGCACGATGCCGTTCTGCGGTTCTGCCTTCAGAGCGTCCTTGCATAATTTCAACGCCTCATTCAAGAAGTCATTGGATTCTGCATAGGCGTAGGCCAGGTTGTTGTAGAAGAGGGGATTCGGTCCCTGAATATCTATGGCCTTTCGAAAATGTTGAATCGCCTTTTGAATATTCCCTCGCCTCAGTTCGCAGATACCCAGTCCATTCTGAAGTTCGGCATTTTCAGGATACGGCTTCAGACCTTCCTGCAGCATCTGCAAGGCATCCTCAGTCTTTCCCTGTTTTAATAATATCACAGCCAGATTCACTCTGGCAATGAGATAACCTGAATTGAGTTCCAGCGCCTTCCGATACTGCATCCCGGCCTTGTCGATTTCCCCTTTTTTAAAATAGAGGTTTCCTAAATTGTTATAAGATCTTGGATTCCTCGGCATGCTTCGTATGATCCAAAGAAATTTTTCCTCGGCCCGGCGAAGATCTCCTTCTGAAACCAATCGGTTCGCTTCTGTAAAGACACGGTCCGCCGTTTCGTTTCCTATACCGAGTGAACCGCACCCTGAGTATAAAAAACAGAGCAGAAAAACCCTGATCATCTTCTTGGCGCAGGAAGACATAACCGAAAGACTCTATGGATTCTGGACGGTTTTTTTAACGATCTTTCTGTTCCCGACTCTGTCAACCGCCACGATGGTGATCTCCGTGTCCGAAGAAATTTGGGAAAGAACATACTTAAAACGTCCGGTTTTGTCGGGTAAGACAGGAACATCATTGATCGTGACTGCAGCATCCGGTTCCGTCTGGCCGCTGATCTGGGCATTCACTTTGCCGGAAACCTTGAGCAGGAGGAGATCATCCAGAACAATATCCGGAGGCGTCTGGTCAATGGTGATCTTGAATACGCTGTAATCACTGAAATCCCCTTCATTCCCCTCGGATGTAATCGAACTCACACGCCAATAATAGATCCCGCTTTTTAATCCCTGGACCACCACTCCCTTCTCAGACAAGCCCGTACGGACAATGACGAGGTCCGTAAAATAGGGATCCAGCGCCACCTGTATCCGGTAGGTGACTCCCGACAGGGAATCATCCCACTTCAACACCATCTTCATCTCACTCAGATTCTTGAAAAAGAATTCGGCCAGATTTTCAGGACTCCCCAATTTGGGAGGCGCCGGAAGATCCTTAATCTCACGGATCTTCTTCTCCTTGGAAATATCAACCGACTGGTTTCGCACAACCTCCATGGACTCCCCTCCAACCTTTACGTCTACTGCGCCGCTGAAAACCTTCAATTTGCTCTCCTGTTCCTTAGAGACCTGAACGGCCACCTTGGCCTCGGATATCTTCGCCAGAGCCGTGGGGGTCACGATCACAAACTCCGAGCCTTCGATCTTGGGGCGGCGTACAACCGCTTCCACGTCGCTTTGCAGAAGATTGATGGATGACTTTCTGATCTTGGTCAGACGGTTCTCCTTCATATCATGGATCACGACCAGTGAGTCCGGCTTGATGGTCAGCTTGTTTCCTTCATCGAAGAGAACCTCGGCATAACCGCCTGAATAGGTCCGGATAGTGTCCCCTTCTCTCAGGATCTGGTCCTTTTCCGCCTTCTGGAACTTCAACTCCTTCTGGCTCTTGACGTTCACGTCCCCTTTGACATAGACGAGCCTGGCAAAGTAGACATCCATGACATTGCTGTCGGGTTCATCCTGCTTTTTCTCAGGACTTGCCTGGAGCCCGAAAAAGGATCCTATCTTGACAAGAAAAGGAAACCGTCCTCCCTCCTTTTTCAGAAAGATGGGAAAGGATACGGCAAGGACCAGGATCAAAATGAAGATGACAAAGACCCTCACGAGGACGCGGGGAATCCGAATCATCTTCCAGTCGAGGAGTGGTTTCCTCTCTTTTCTCATCTCTTTTCTTGTCATGACTCTATCTCTTTTCGTCCATGTCCGCGTCATTCCGCCGGTCAAGCGATGTCGGGACGGACCGATGCAGGATGATGATATGGCTTTTCCTCGAGCATTTTTCTCTTGATGCCTTTGATCCGGTTGTTACGGAATGCCTGGATGAAGGCCTCGCAGACCTTGGGATCGAACCTCGTACCGGCCCAGGATTTGATCAGTTCCATCACCTCTTCCTCGTCGGTCGCCACCTGGTAAGGTCTGTCGGATGTCATGGCATCAAAAGTGTCCGCCACGGCGATAATCCGGGCCGGCAACGGGATCTCCTCACCGCGGATCCCATCGGGATAACCCTCCCCATCGTATCGTTCGTGATGGTGGCGCATGGATGGAATGATCTTTTGGAGCTGTTTGATGGGCGCCATGATATTGGCCCCCTTGCCGGGATGCTGTTTGATCAGATTATACTCGGCCTTGCTCAGGCCGCTCGGCTTTCTCAGAATGCTGTCGTCGATCCCGATCTTGCCGATATCATGGAGCAGGGCGGCAATATGGAGGATTTCTCTCGTCTTTAAATCCAGCTTCATTTCATCCGCTATGACCAGACTGTATTCCGTGACCCTCTCCGAGTGGCCGCGCGTGTAAGGATCCCTTTCGTCGATGGCTGCGGCAAGCGATGAAATCGCGCTCATGAACAGCCGCCTCATGTTCTTGTCATACAAGTCCAGCTGCTTAACCATGTAATTGAAGGTTTCGGCCAGCTGCCCGATCTCATTTTTTGCGCGTACGGTAATCTTTTCCTTGAAGTTTCCCTGGGCAATGACTAATGCGCTCTTTGTAAAATTGATGATGGGGACACTGATCTTCCTGGCAAAAAAGATACCGATCCCGCAGACCAGGATGCCGGTGATGCCCCCCCAGACCAGGATCTGCCGCTTCATCTCGGCCACCATGGTATAGGCATCCACACGGGGTTCCTGCACGACCACGCCCCATCCTTCAAAATCCAACGGCGCATAAGCTCCAAGCATTTCTTTCCCATTTTTGTCCGCAAAGGGGATGGCCCCTCCGGTTTTTCCCAAGGAAAGATACTTCCCGACGATCTCCACGTCCTTCATGTTTTCCTGCCGGAGAACCCCGGGACGATCCTTGCCGGCGATCAGACGGCCCAGACGGTCTATCAGATAGGCTTCACCGGACTGCCGGAAGGAGACCTTGTCCACGATCTCCCATATCTTATCCATGGACATGTCGGCAAGGAGGATCCCGGTCATGTTGTTTTCCTGAAAGACGGGAAGACCGATGGTGACGATGGCGGTTTTCTTCTCAGAAATACTCAGGGGATCGGCCACGAAGACATTCCCCTGCATGGATTGATCAAAGACCTGGTCCCGTATTTTTTTGCGTTCTTCCAAATAAAGCCCGCTCATATCCGGCCGTACGACCTCGGCAATGGAGTTTCTCTGTGTGTCCAGCAGGGTGATGCTGATCAGATCCTTATATTCATCGAGGAAGAAGAACAGGAGCTGATATTTCTGGATATCCGAAAAGGATTGGGTCAGGGGGAGGAGCCGGGCGATGATCTCCAGTTTCTCGATGGTGTGCCTGAGGTGGCCGGAAACCTCGTCGGCGGTCTGCCTGGCCCGCTGGGCATGGGAATCCAAGAGGTCGTTTTCCAGGTATTCCTCATTGATCTTGACAAGATTTCTGTCGGATATGATCAGAGGCGCCAGGGAGATCATCAGCATCACGATGATTAACTGGAGCATCAATCGTCTTTTAGGCCTTATTTTTTGCACCTATCCCTCCGGAATTTCCATGGACAGGGAATTCTTCTGCCTTCCGATCATAAAGACCGCGTTCCTTGTCCCTTCCTTGACCCGATACATGGACTGATCCGCCAGTTGGATCAGTTCGTTCTTATCCTTCACGTGGTTTGGGTAGGAGGCGATGCCGAAACTGGCCGTGAGGTGAAACGCCTCGCCTGTATCCGAATAAAACGTATACTCCTCCATGGTCTTCCTGAGGCGTTCAGAAGTGCCGAAGGCTGCTTCAGGCCCCGTCTCCGGCAGGACGGCGATGAACTCATCACCGCCATACCTGCAGATGACGTCCATGGGCCGGAGATGATTCTTCAATATGGTCCCGATCTCCACCAGGAGCTGGCTCCCGACCAGATGTCCGAAACGATCGTTGACGCGCTTGAAATAATCAAGATCCAGGAAGATCAGTGAAACCTGGGTATGGTACCGGTTTGCCCTTGAAATTTCGATATCAAGAGACTGATGCAGATATCTGAAGTTATAAAGCTGCGTCAATCCGTCGGTAATGGCCAGCTCCGTCGCCTTCTTATAGAGGAGAGAGTTTTCAATCGCGATGGAAGCCTGGTCGACAAGGGTCAAAACAAGATCCAGGTCTTTCCGGTCAAAAGGCTTTCCATCAATCTTGTTGATGACCTCCAGAACGCCCAGGATCTTCCCCTTGCTGCGCAGCGGCACGCAGAGAATGGAACGCGTCTTAAAATCCAGGGAATCATCAATCTTATGGCAGAACCGTTTGTCCGTGGCGACGTCCTCCACAATGATGGGCTCACCATGAAGGGCCACCCATCCGGCGATCCCCTCCCCTACCTTAAGCCGGAACCTCTTGATATCGTGTTTTTTCTCTCCCTCGGCCAATTCAAAGTAGAGTTCGTTCTTTTCCTCATCCAGCAGCAGCACGGAGCCGGCCTCGGCCTTGACCAGTTCATTGGTCTTTTCCATGATGATGTCGAGAATGCTTCCTGTGTCCAGTGTGGAAGTCAGGGCCTTGCCGACCTTGATGAAGTAGGAGAGTTCCCTGGTGGTTTGATCCCGTTCAGAGGTGGTGCGGATCAGATCTTCAAACTGCGCCTTGCGGTCCTCGGCCTTTCCAAGAGCAAAAATAAGCCTCTTGGCATGGATGGGTAAAATGAGATAGTCGTCTATCTGTGTGATCTTCTGCTGAAAAATCGTTTCGAGATCGTCTTCGAACACCGCCAGGATCACCTGGGTCGCGGGATTCCCTTTCTTCAGGTCTTTGATCCGGTCCGTATCCCATGACGATTTCCCCACAATCAGAATGGAACCTGGTTCAGGTTGAGGGCCTTGGTTGCGGCATACCAGCGGATCGAATCTGGACCCCTGCATGAAACCCAGCAAGGCATCCTCTTCCTGACGGTTAAGACCGTGCAGATAGACCCGAACGTTTTTATTCATGGTACCGTCTTTCCTAAAGAATGATCCCGATCCCGGCTGACCTGTCTGCCGTCGCACAGGCAGGCCGGTCAGTGACTCCCTGCATGACTGTCTCCCGATTCCGTGGAGAGTCCCCGTATAGGCTTCAACAGCGCCCGAACGGCCCCGCCCGGATGGGACGATCCGGAAACGAATGAAAGAACGGCCGCGCCGGCCGCACGGGCCTTGAAGACTTCCCTGATATTCATCGGGGTGATCCCTCCGATGCCGATCACCGGAACGCCGACCTTTCGGACCGCTTCTTCGAGCGCCTCGACGCCCGACACAGGGACCCCCTTCTTGGACCGGGTGGCAAAAACCGACCCGAAACCGATGTAGTCAGCCCCGTCTTTTTCTGCCTGCCGCGCCTCATAGAGCGAATGGGCTGTGGCGCCGATCATTCTGCCGGGATCGAGGAATCTTCGCGCCGCAGGAACAGGAAGATCCTCCGCTCCCAGATGGAGACCATCCGCATCGGAAAGCATCGCGATGTCCAAACGGTCGTTGATCACCAGATCGGCACCATATTGCCGGGTTAAAACCCGAAGTTCCGCGGCTTCCCTGAGCTGTACCCTTCCGGGTTTTCCTTTCCCGCGATATTGAATCACCCCGGCCCCTTCCTTAAGGACGGCCTCCGCAGTCTGATGGGGGTCGGCCTCTCCGCCGACAATCACGCAGAGTTTCCACTTCGTGCCGTTCCTTGGCATCCTCTCCTTCATCAGATCTGCACCTTCTCCAAAAACGTCGTATAGACCTCACCGGCGAGAAATTCCGGCGCCCTCATCACTTTTTTATGAAAAGGGATCGTGGTCTTGATCCCCTGTACCACAAATTCATCCAAGGCCCTCTTCATGACGGCGATGGCTTCTGAACGGTCCTTGCCTTTCACGATCACCTTGGCGAGCAGGGAGTCGTAATTCGAGGGCACCCGGTACCCGGAATAGACCGCCGTATCCACCCGGACGTTCGGACCTCCAGGCTGAATGAACATCTCGATCAGGCCGGGGCACGGAGTAAAGGTTTCGGAATCCTCGGCGTTGATCCGGCATTCGATACTGTGACCCAGGATATGGACCTGATCCTGCATGAAGGATAGAGGTTCGCCGGACGCAATCCTGATCTGTTCCTTGATCAGGTCAATCCCCGTGACCATTTCCGTAACCGGGTGTTCAACCTGAATTCTTGTATTCATCTCCATAAAATAGAATTCGCCCTGGTCATCGAGAATGAATTCCACGGTCCCCGCATTGGTGTAACCTACAGCCTTCGCCGCACAAAGGGCTGCATCACCGATCCGTTTTCGCAGGTCTTCATCCAAGGCAGGAGACGGAGATTCCTCAATCAGTTTCTGATGCCTGCGTTGAATGGAACAATCCCTCTCACCGAGCTCAACCATGTTCCCCATTTCGTCGGCTAAGATCTGGATCTCGATATGACGGGGCTTTTCTATGTACCGCTCGATATAGACGGACGCATCATTGAACACGGCCGCCGCCTCGGCCTTGGCCATGGCAAAAAGATGCGGCAGAGAGGCCTCGGAATGGACCACCCGCATCCCCTTGCCTCCGCCGCCTGCTGAGGCCTTGATGATGACCGGAAGACCGATTTTTCTTGCAATCTCAAGGGCTTCACGTTCGGTCTCTACGACACCTTCACTACCGGGGATCACCGGCACCCCTGCTTGTTTCATGGTATTCCTGGCTTGGGCCTTGTTTCCCATCAATCGAATATGATCGGCGCTCGGACCGATAAACTTGATACCCGACGAGGCACAGATATCCGCGAATTCAGCATTCTCCGATAGAAACCCGTAACCGGGATGTACGGCCTCTACGTCCGTCATCTCACAGGCGCTCAGGATGTTGGGCACATTCAGATAACTCTGCCCGATGGGAGGAGGTCCCACGCAGATACTCTCGTCCGCATGTTGGACATGCAGGGAATGGGCGTCCAGATCCGAATGAATCGCCACGGTTTGAATCTCCATTTCCTTGCAGGCTCGGATGATCCGTACCGCGATCTCTCCCCGGTTTGCAATCAGGATCTTCTGAAACACATCAGTCTCCAATGATGGGGGTGAATGCTCTTTGTTCTACGGCAAGGGTTCCAGGATGAAAAGAGGTTCGCCGTATTCCACAGGAGACTTGTCCTCCTTCAGGATCCGGAGCACACTCCCTTTCACATCGGCTTCGATCTCATTCATCAGTTTCATGGCCTCGATGATACAAAGAGGCTGTCCTTTTTCCACGGCGCTCCCCACTTCTACAAAGGGAGGCGAATCCGGGGCAGGACACCGATAAAAGGTCCCGACCATAGGGGACTTCACCACGATTTGACCGGGGACCATCTCGGGAACGGAGGTCTCGGCGGATGCAGGGGGCTTCTCAGCATCTTCCTCTCCGGTCCGGGGAGAAGACTTGGAAGGCGCCGGTTCTTTGACGGAATGTACGCGGTGTGCCTCGCCCAGGATGATCCGGACTCTGAATCCTTCACGTTCCAATTCGATTTCTGAGATCCCGGTTCCCTGAACCATCTCGATCAATTCTTTGATCTCTTTAAGGTTCATTTCTCTCCCCTTTGAACCACGCTATGGCTTCTCGGTTTCCCTGGCACGTTCTATGAATTCACCTGTCCTCGTATCGATCTTCGCCGACTCCCCTTCATTCAAATAAAGAGGCACCTTGACCACAAAACCGGTTTCCATGACCGCAGACTTGCTCCCGCCTGATGCCGTATCTCCCTTGACGCCGGGTTTGGTCTCCACGACCTTAAGCACGACAAAATTGGGGAGTTCCAATCCGATCGGGCGCCCGTTATGAAAAAGGATCTTTGCCTGGATATTTTCCTTGAGAAAGTTTTTATTATCACCCAGCTGCTCCTCGGTCAGATAGAGCTGCTCAAAGTTCGATGTGTCCATGAAGCAGTACTGTCCCTCGGACCTGTAAAGATATTGCATCTCCCGCTCATCCAGATCGGGTTTCTCCACTTTCTCGCCTGATCGGAATGTCCTGTCGATGACCGCGCCGGTCTTGAGCCGCTTCAACCGGGTCCGGACAAATGCCCCGCCCTTGCCGGGTTTGACATGCTGAAACTCCACGATGATATAGGGCTCTCCATCCAACTCAATCTTCAATCCATTTCTGAAATCCGCCGTCGAATACACTGATTCCTCCTTGAGATCCTATCCCGTCAAACTATTTTATAATGAAATATCAGAAAAATCCAACACTAAACTTCTCCTTCCACGGCCTTCCATCCCTTGGAAAGGGTAGTCAAGACACGGCACCCGTCCACGGTGACCTGAACCATGTCTTCAATCCTGACCCCGCCCAAACCCGGGATGTAAATCCCAGGCTCCACGGTGAAGACCATCCCTTCACGGATGCGCATCCGGTTCTTCGGAGCCACATGAGGCAGTTCGTGGACCTCCAAACCGATACCGTGTCCGGTTCCATGACCGAAATATTTACCAAAGCCCGCTTTTTGAATCATTTTTCTTGCTGTTGCATCAATTTCTGCCAGATATTTACCTGGTTTAATCGCACGAATCGCTTCATTTTGCGCATCGAGGACCGTCTCGAAGATCTTCCGTTTCTTGCCGGCGAACCGTTTCCCGATAAACAAGGTTCGAGTCATGTCGGAAAAATAACCGCCGCATTCCGCCCCGAAATCCACAACCACAAGATCCCCTTGCATCAACCTCTTTTCCGATGCCGTGCCGTGCGGCATGGCCGACCGCTCGCCTGATGAAACGATCAGGTCAAATGCAGCACGGGCTGCCCCCGCCCTGCGTATCAATCCCTCCATGGAAAGTGCGATCTCCCTTTCGGAGATGCCGGCACGAATCTTTTTTCTTACCGTTTTGAATGCCTCTTCCGCCCGGCGTACGGCCTTAAGGATCTTCCGGACCTCTGCTTCGGATTTGATCATCCTGATGGATTCCAGACCCGCTGTCACCGGAATGAGACGAATCGGGGAGATTTTTTTCCTTAATTCCTGGAAGGACTGAAACCTCAGATCTTCAGGTTCAAAACCGAGCCGGCCGATCCTTGTTTTTTTCAGCAGACGGAGGATCCGTTCCGGAACTTTCTCGTTCTTTTTAAGAACCTGGATATGGAAACCGGCGATTTCCTGCTCCGATTGGACGGCATATCGTGAATCGGTGATGAAATAATCATGAGAGGATGCGATCAGGATGACCCCGGCCGAACCTGTAAATCCTGAAAGGTATCGGACATTCTCCCTCTTGCTCACCAGAAAGGCATCCACCCGGTTTTTTTGAAGGAGTTCATGGACAGCATCCATTGACCTCTTCATGGATGACGTCCCCGGCTTTCAGAAACCAGGGTTACGGCTGCTCTCAACCCGAGAACATAACTTTCCCTGCCGAACCCCGAAATTTGTCCTTTTGCCACCGGCGCGATAAAAGAATGCCGGCGGAAGGGTTCCCTGGCATGGATATTGGAAAGATGAACCTCTACCGTAGGAATTTCCACGGCTGCGACGGCATCCCGGATAGCGATACTGGTGTGCGTGAATGCCGCCGGATTGATGACGATGGCCTGAAATGAACCGGGCGCCTGCTGGATCCAGTCAATGATCCTGGCCTCTTCATTGGATTGCCGGGTGGTCACCTGCACACCGAGAGATTTTGCGGTCTTCTTGAGATCCCGATCAATCTCCCGAAGGGTCAGCGTGCCGTAGATTTCCGCCTCGCGGGTCCCCAGAAGATTCAGATTGGGACCATGTATCACAAGAACCTTCATAAAAGCGTGTCCATTTTACTCGAATTCCGATGCCATGCGGGGCACCAGGATGCGTAATTTAAAACGGCCTTTACCGAGATTTCCGGTCCCGTTCAGAATCAAAGCCACAAAATATTCTTCGTTGATCTTGCGTGCAATGGCGGTCTTTTCCCTGTTGACCATCATCATTTCACCCATGGGCCCCGTGTCCATGGATAGGGCGGCACGATTCATTTCTTTGACAACGCCGGATAACTCGATGCCGATCAACTGAAGGTCCAGATTCTCGTCCCCGAGGTATTCTTCGACCGAAATGCCGTCCATCCCCATGATGACGGCCCCCAATGCGCCATCCACGGAACAGACGACCTCCTTCAGCAGTTCTTTGAACATCGCTTCTCCTTTTCGTCACGGATCCGTTCGAGCCAGTTTTCAAGATGGTGAATCACGGACGTCCTGGATACAGGCCATACTTCGGCCGGAGGATATTCTTCCTCCTTTTCCTCTGCGGTTTCACGCATAGGAGCCTGCATCATCGTTTTCTTCAGTTCATCCAATCTCTGCTGATAGGTCTGATTCCAGGGCTCATCTTGAAGTAAATTCTCATAAATTTCCACGGCTTTTTCATAGTGACCCTGCCGTGCATAAAGCTCTCCGAGAGTCGGGGTATGGATCTCCCCTCGATCCGTCTGATCATCGGATTTCCGACCGGAAGGCAAACCGGCGTCTTCATCACAGGGCTGCTCCATCACTCCAGGATCACGCCCCGGTTCTTCCACGGCCCTTTCTTGACTGATCATCTCGCCAAGGTAGCGGTCATCTTCCTGCAGGTCGTCAGTTTCTTCCGGCCGTTCGGAAAACCCTCCGCTCATGGAAACCGTTTCCGAGCCGTCATCCGGATGGGCAGCAGAAGATGCAGGCAGGACCGCCGGCCCTTCTTCGTCTTTGACCTCCTGAATGATGTCGACTTCCTCAAGGAAGGCATCATCCAGGTCCATGCCGGAGAAGTTCGAATCGGAATCCACAATCTCTATCTCAACATGGAGAGAAGAGATATCGATCTCTTCAGAACTCAGTCCGGATACCGGTTCTCCTTTTACAGAGGGTTCCTTCTGATCCGCTTTGCTTAAAAAAATATCCTTTTCTATTTTATTCTGGACCTCATCAAAAAAATCCGGGCCGTTTTGTTCCTGATTCTCTTTCACCATAAGGGTTCTTTCTTTGATAAAGCAAGGAGTTTTCACAAGAAAATTCATCTAACTAATTAAATAATAACAAAAAACTCTTAAAAGTCAAGGTTAAAATTTTTCTTGATTTTCATAAAAAGGAATGCTAAATTGTCATAATATTGTTGTTCAGAATACATCAGAATCCACGGAGAGAATCATGGAGCAAAGAAAAATTCTTATTGCAGATGACGACCACATCGAAAAAGAATCGTTGGCCACGATCCTCCATCGCGAGGGTTATGAAACCATCACGGCAGGGGACGGCAAGGAGGCATGGGAAAAGATACAGCAGTCTCCTCCGGACCTAGTGCTGACCGACCTGAAAATGCCTTATCTGAACGGGTTGGAACTCTTATCCGAAATCAAGGCCCATTATCCGGAAATCGAAGTCGTCATTATCACGGGTTATGCCACGGTGGAGTCGGCCATCAACGCCATGAAGGTGGGCGCCATAGATTACATCTCCAAGCCTTTTAATGTGGAAGAGGTAAAAATCATCATCAAAAAGACCTTGGAAAAAAAGGAACTCCAGGAAGAGAACATACAACTCCGCAAACAGTTGAAGGAGTATTATCAGTTCAAGAATATCATAGGGAGCAGTCACGCCATACAAGAGGTCGTGAGGATCCTGAAAAAGATCGTCAACGGCATGAGCCCTGTATTGATCACGGGCGAGGAAGGCAACGGCAAGGAACTTCTGGCTAAGAGCCTTCATTACAACAGTCCGAGAAAAGACCGGCCCTTTATCACCGTCAACTGCGGCGCTTTTCAGCAGGATCAGATGGAGCGGGAGATCTTCGGAGGCCCGAACGGAAAGGGGGTGCTCGAACAGGCCAACCATGGAACCCTTTTTATAGACGAAATAGAAAGCCTCCCCATTCCTCTCCAGGTCAGACTCCTGGAAAGTTTGAAGGATAACATGATCCGGGTCACGGAAAAGAATCAGCGGATCCCTCTCAACATCCGTTATATCACCGCAAGCACGGTAGACTTGGGGCGGGAGACCGAACTGGGAAATTTCCGGGAGGATCTCTACTACCGGCTTTCCGTCATACCCATATTTATCCCCCCCCTGCGGGACCGTAAAGAAGACATCCCTCTGCTTTTAAATCATTTCTTAAAGCAGTTGAACAAGGAGCATAACAAGAAAATCAGGTTCATCGATTCTGAGGCCATGGATGATCTCATGACCCACACCTGGCAGGGAAACGTCACCGAACTTTATAATGTGATTCAACGAGCCGTGATCCTGACCGAGGGCGAGGTGATTAACACGGATGTCTTCCCTGACCGCCTGAACGAGGTTCGGGAAGAAGAAGTCCTGGTCATTCCCAAAATCCCCAAACACGGGATCAACCTGAAAGAAGAAGTGGAAAAATTCGAGACCCAGCTGATCAATCATGCGCTCAAACGAACCAACGGCGCCATCACTTTGGCGTCTGAGATGTTGAAATTGAAGCGAACGACTCTTGTGGAAAAGACCAAACGGTTGAAGGATATCGCAGAGTATTAAAGAGCGGGAAAGCCTTTAATGAAAGGAAAGATAGATGAATGAACGCTGCCGACTGTCCGAGATCATAGGCGAAACACGGGGGATCAAACTCTCCCGGCGGTTGATCACCCAGGCCTATAAGACCGATACACCGGTTCTTCTGCAGGGAGAACCGGGTACAGGCAAAGATCTGATCAGCAAGATCATCCATGATAACAGCAGCCGGGCCGGCAAGCCCCTGATCACCATGAACTGTGCCGCCCTGGATGAGGCGGCCTTGCAAAGGAATCTTTTTCATGAAGAGGAAGGTTTCAAGAATGTTTTCCAGCAGGCCCAAGGCGGGACCCTTTTTCTGAAAGAGATCGATGCGCTCCCTCTGAATCTGCAGATTAAGTTCCTGAACAAAATCAAAAAGGATCTTTTCAAATCGACCAGCGCCCTCAATCACGTTGTGCCGCAAGCCCGGATCATGACCTCGACCGAAGACGAGTTGGAAAGACTCATCCGCAAGAAACGATTTCGGGAGGATCTATATTACCAGCTCAATGTCATTCACATCTACCTGCCCCCGCTTCGGAAAAGAATCAAGGACTTTCCTTTGCTGGCCGAATATTTTGTCCGGATGTTCAGTTCGAAACTGGATAGACATCCGCCCGAAATCTCAAAAGAGATCTATCCGATCCTTCGGTCTTATGAATGGATGGGGAACATCCAGGAGTTTGCCAACGCCATGGAATACGCTGTAAACATGGCCGGGGAAGGGAAGCTGATCTCGGCCGAAGAACTTCCACAGCATATCCTGGAATCCAAAGGGTACGACATAGCAAACGAAATCCTCTTCCCGCAAAAAGGCATTGATCTGAAGAACGCCGTCAAGAAATTTGAACGGAACCTGATCCTTCAGGCGCTGGAACAAACCGACGGAATCATCAGCAACGCCGCGGAGATCCTGCGTGTCAAGAGAACCACCCTCGTGGAAAAAATCAAGCGGGAAAAGATCAATTCGGAACGGTTCAAAAAACGTCGGCGCCTGCACAAGAGTCTGGAGAAAAAGAAGATCGTCAACTGATCAGGGTTTCTCTTGAAGAAAATCCCTGCATAAACGATTGAGGATTTTTCGAGCTATTTCGCTTTTCGGCAGGATATCGGTTTCTTCCACATGCCCTTTGCGGTCCAGGATGATCACCCGGTTCTGGTCGGAACCGAATCCGGTCCCATGGCCGCTGATATCATTGGCCACGAGCAGGTCAACCCCTTTCTCGTTCATCTTCCTTAGAGCCTCATCCATAGGATGACCGGTCTCTGCGGCAAAACCGACCAGGATCTGCCTGGTTCGCTGTTTTGAAAGCTCCTTGATAATATCCGGATTGGGCGCCAGCGCCAGGTTGAACGGCTCGGTCCCTCTCTTGATCTTTTCAGGATGGACGGATGCAGTCCTGAAATCTCCAACCGCTGCGGCCATCATCAAGATATCCGTATCCTGGAAATATCCCATAACCTGCTCCCGCATCTCCAGGGCCGTCTGAACCTGGACATAGTTCACCCCGGCAGGAGGGACAAGCATGGTCGGCCCGCTGACCAGTGTGACGGAAGCTCCCATGCGCCTGGCTTCCCGGGCAAGCGCATATCCCATCTTCCCCGATGAACGATTGCTGATGTAACGGACCGGATCGATCGGTTCTACGGTCGGACCTGCGGTAATCAGAACTTTTTTCCCTAAAAGAGGACCGGAGGAGACCAGAATCGTTTTAACCGTCCGGATGATCTCCTCTACCTCGGCCATTCTGCCGATCCCTTCTTCTCCGCAAGCCAGTTCCCCGACTCCCGGCTCCAGGATATGCGTGCCATACCCACGAAGAATCTCCATGTTCCTGACCACGGACGGGTTTTTGTACATTCTAACGTTCATAGCCGGAACGATCAGGATAGGGGCGTCCACGGCAAGAACCATGGTGGAGAGGAGATCATCAGCGATCCCACCGGCCATCTTTCCGATAAAATCGGCCGTGGCCGGTGCGATCAGCATCATCTGGATATCTGAAGCCAACTCGATGTGGGATAGGGGAGACCCTTCTCCGGTTTTGTACATCTCCGTCAATACAGGAGCCCCGGTAAGGGTTTGGAGGGTGAGAGGCGCAACAAAATGAGCGGCGTTTCGGGTCATGACCACCCGAACACTCATCCCCTGCTTGATCAGCCCCCGGACGAGGTACGGGGTCTTGTACGCTGCAATCCCTCCGGTGATCCCTACCAATATTCGCATGCCGCTCAACATCGGTTGAGACTCCTCATGAATCTTAGCGGCCCTATTCGTAAATACGGCGGCATTCGAGTGCCGTAGGGCGGGCTCATCGGCGTTCCGCTCCTTGCGGCGCACCAGAGGGGTACGCCTCAGTCGCGCGCGGGGATGAGACCGCCCTACGACCCTCTCGGTACGTTACCCTATTTACGAACAGGACCACTTAGTCCGGTTCTTTTGAGGTCTTGGCCCGGGCGGTTTCTTTTTCCTTTTCCTGTATCACCTTCACCTCGGCTTCCTCTTTTTCCCTTATCCGTTTCTCCAGGTCATCCCGGATTTTCGCGGTCTCTTCCGGACCGTAGTAGGAAACCTTGCCCGCTTTGATCTCTTCCAAAGCGATGCTGATGGGTTTTTTATAAGATGTCTCAATCAGAGGTTTTGCCCCCCGGATCAGCATCTTGGCCCTTTGTGCCGCAACCTGAGCCAGCCGGAATCTGCTGGTCTCGATCTTCTTCTCCAGAATCTCCAAAGGAGACAAAATTGCCATGCTTCCCTCCTCCTTGAAAAAAGTCCGCACTTCATCTATCCGGCCTTAGCCTCCTAAAAATTCCTTTTTGATCCAATGACGATCGACTCGATTCACAGAACGGCGTGAGGCCGTCAGGATGGCCCCGAGATCTTCAAGGGTCCGGTCGAAATCATCGTTGACCAGCAGATAGTCATATTTCTCGAACTGAGCGATTTCCTCCCGCGCCTTTTCCAGCCGTTTCTGAATCTCTTCCTCCGGATCGGAACGCCTGTTCCTAAGCCTTGCTTCGAGCTCGGAAAACGTGGGGGTGACCACAAACACAAAGACGGCATTGAGTTCCTTCAGGGACATCAATTTCCGCGCACCCTGCGCATCAATATCGAGAATGGCATCCGAGCCTTGTTGATGAATTTCGTCAAGCATGCTTTTGGACGTGCCGTACAGATGCCCATGGACGCGTGCCCACTCGATGAACTCCCCTTCACGCTTCATGCCTTCGAAGGTCTCTTCATCCACAAAGAAATAGTCACGGCCATGGATCTCTCCAGCCCGCGGGGGACGGGTTGTGTAGGAAACCGAATGCATAAGACGCGGGAACTTTTTAACCGCAGCCTGACAAAGGGAGGTCTTTCCAGCTCCGGAAGGCGCGGAAAGAACCAGCAAGATCCCCTTCCAGTTCACTCACATCTCCTTTTACCATCTCTGTTCGTGAAGACGATCCTGATTGAATGCCAAAGCATAAGAAGTATGAAGAGAGGCGAAGACTGCGATCCATTCGCACGCCCGGCATGGGGGCGTTCTGAACGGCTTTATTCTCCGCCTTTATCGACTTCAAACATCTCTTTTTCAGCCTTGGTGAAAAACCTCTGGCTGATGGTTTCAGCCTGGACGGCGGAAAGGATGACATGGTCACTATCCGTAACCAAGATGGCTCGGGTTCTCCGCCCCTGCGTGGCATCGATCAGTTTTCCTGATCCTTTCGCAACCTCTTTGAGCCTCTTCATAGGAGCAGAACTCGGGGTCACCACAGCGACAATCCGGTCTGCAACAACCACGTTACCATAACCGATGTTGATGAGATCTTTTGCCATAGGCGCATCTCCCTCTTTAGTTACGATCCGATATAGCCGGCTGTTTATTTATACCTTCCAGGCCGCCATTGCAAAACCTGGGTTATCATAAACAAAAAAAATCAATGTTGCAAGTTTATTCTACTTTTATTCCATTATTCCACATTTTGAATCTGTTCGCGTATTTGCTCCAATTCGCATTTGCATTCCACCACCCACTGACTCATCATAAGATCATTTCCTTTGGAACCGATGGTATTGACCTCCCGGTTCATTTCCTGCAGAAGAAATTCCAGCCGCCTTCCATGGGGCCCATCTCCATCCATGGCCGCATGAAACTGCTGGATGTGGCTCATCAGCCGGGTCAACTCCTCTTCGATATCGCTTCGATCCGCGAAGACCAGGACCTCCTGCAACAAACGCCCCTGGTCTATCGTGTCCTCAGGAAGGAACTCGTTCAGCCGTTTTAAAAGCCTCTCCCTGTACATCTCCACAACCTGAGGAGAGCGCTCCATAAACTTCCGGCACGTCCCCCCGATCACCCGCAGGGATTCTTTGATCCCCTCGGTGAGGTTCCCCCCTTCAAGAAGACGCATCCGATCCAGAGAGTCAAGCGCCGCGTCCAAGGATGGATGGACCGCCTCCCAGATTCCTTCGATATCCTGACTTTCCTCTTGAGACCTGAAGATCTCCCGGAATGCCGCAAGGTCCTTCAAGTCCGGATCCTGCCGTAACCCGTACCGATCCTTAAGACGATTGAGAAGCTGATAGACCTGATCCGACAGGGCTTCATCCAAAGAGAAAGTGAATGCCTCGCTCTTGCGGGGGTTTTCCGGGCTGCAACTGAGATCCAGCCGGCCTCGTTTAATTCTTTTTTTTATCTCTTCCCTGAATCGGCTCTCTAAGGATGCGAGATTTCGAGGTATTCTAAAAGAAACCTCTCCAAAACGGTGATTAACCGAGCGTAACTCAGTCACCCAGCCTTCAGACTCCCCCCTGCCGAACCCGGTCATGCTTTTAATCATCCGTTAACCTTTTCCCTTTGAATTTTTTGATTATAGACAGCATAGTGAAATTTGTCAAATTATATTTTGTTTTTTCAATAAAAACCCGCTTTTAATATGGATTTTATCCATTTCATCCCCAATGAAGGTCCTTCAATAGATTGGATCAGGACTCCCCTGCCGGACTTAGTGGTCCTATTCGTAAATACGGTCGCATTCGAGTGCCGTAGGGCGGCCTCATCTGCGTTCCGCTCCTTGCGGCGTACCACAGTGGGTACACCTCAGTCGCGCGCGGAGATGAGACCGCCCTACGACCCTCTCGGTACGTTACCATATTTACGAACAGGACCACTTAGGAGATTAATGTCTTTAAAGAGGATCGGCATCTGTGATATATTTTTTTTATGAATTCCATGGAACAATTCCAGCATTCCGTCAACCGCCACCACCGGTGGAACCTATCCATCGGCTGGCTGGACGGCATCTTCTTCGCCCTGGGCGGGAGCATGATCTCCCATATCACCGTGCTCCCCGTCTTTTTGAGGATGTTCACGGAGAGCAAACTGACCATCTCCGTGGTGCACTCGCTGACCATGATCGGCATCTTTGTCCCCCAGATTTTCTCCGCTCATTACATCGAATCCATGCCCATGAAGAAAGGGATGGTGATCCTTCTGGGGGGCATCATGCGCCTCCCCTGGCTGATCCTCGCCCTGATTCTTCCGATGATCGTGCAGCTTCCGTCCCCTTATCCTCTGGTCATCTTTTTTTCCCTATACCTGATATTCACCACAGGATGGGGGCTGATCATCCCCCCTTGGCTGGACATGATGGGAAGGATCATTCTTCCCAATAAACGCGGGATCTTCCTTGGAATCCGTTTCACCCTGGGGAGGGTCTTGTCTATTCCAGGCGCCATCCTCACCTTCTTTATCATTAAGGGATTCCCATTCCCATACAACTTCGCCCTCTGTTTCGCAACGGCCTTTATCATTCTGAATCTCTCCCTGTTTTTCTTTTCCCTGACACGAGAGATCCCCTACCCGGTCGTCAAGAAGAAGATCGCATTGTTCCCTTTTCTGAAGTCTCTGCCAGGCATCCTGCGGAGAGACACCAACTTCCTCTATTACAACATATCCTACACCTTGATCGCTTTTACGAATCTCTCCCTCTCGCTTTATTCAGTTTATGCCGTTGAACATTTTCATCTTCCCAGCAGCTATGCCGGCATTTTCACGGCACTGTTCTTGGGATCACAAGCACTGACCGGACTGCTCTGGGGCGCCATCGGCGACCGATACGGGCACAAACTCAGCATGGTCATATCAGCACTAATGAGCATCCTGGCCGCCCTCACGGCCCTGACCGCCCGCTCCCAAACCCTTTTTTATGCCGTCTTCCTCTTCGCCGGCGGCTATATCAGCGCCACCCTCATCTCCAACATGAACATCGTCCTGGAGTTCTGCCCCCCCGAAGAAAGGCCCCTTTATATCGGACTTTCCAACAGCTTTGCCGCTCCGGTCTTCGCGCTCTCCCCGATCATCGGGGGGATGATCGTGGATCACTTTTCCTATCAGACGGTCTTCATGGCCGCCGCATTGCTCACCGGGATCGGCCTCCTCGTTCTTGTTTTTCTGGTCAGGGATCCCCGTTTTTCGGCGCCCCAAGGGCCGGAGGGAGCGAACTCGTTCAGCGCACAAAAGCAATAACTTCAAGGAAAGGATCTGGACCTTCTGACATGCATCATCACGGCTGCCGACAGCTATGATGCCATGACCTCCGTAAGGATTTACAGGCAAGGTCTTATTCGATCCGGGTACGCTCCTGGTAATCGTCAATCAGCTTCCCGAGTCTGATCGTCTCGCTGTAAATGATGCGCAGAAATTCATCCCGGGTCGACTCGGATTCATCCTTATACTTCATGAGCAGTTCGGCATAGGAACGGATGGAGGTGAGAGGCGTTCTGAGATTGTGGGCTGCCCTGTTCAGGTCATCCGCCTTCTTCTTGTTCAGATCAACCAAGCGCCGGTTGGCTTGATCGAGTTCCTGGGTTCTCTCCTTGACTCTCTCCTCAAGCGACTGATTGAAGCTGTTCAATTCCTGGTTTCTCATCTCCAGCGCCCGGTAGGCGTTTTCGAGTTCCAGGAGTTTGTACTCGAGTTTGCTGACCAGCCTCTCGTTGTATTCCCGGTAATATTTGACTTCATCACCCAGGAGGGCATCATGATCGACGCCAGGCATCTCCCCTCCGCGCTCTTTTCTCTCCCTGAACACTTCCTTGATGATCTCCAGGAGACGTTTTGCGGGGATGGGACGGATGATATACCGTTCTGCTCCCAGATCCAGTCCGAACCGGATATCTTTGTTGTCCGCGTAGGTGGAGGTATAAAAGACAAAGGGAATATTCATCAGGGCGCCTGAAGTCTTGACCATGCGGCAGAATTGATAGCCGTCCATGCCCGGCATGAGAATGTCGGAAAGGATGATATCCACTGGATTGTCGGTTTCGAGAATCGTCATGGCATCTTTCCCGTCCACGGCCATCATCACATTCATGCCGGCGTGGGTCAGAACCTTGGCGCCCAGCCGGAGGTGCATGGGGTTGTCATCCACCAGCAGGACCTTCCTGCCTGCAAGCTCTTCATCCTTCATCAGAGTTTGATCTTCGTCGTAAGAAGTAAAACTGATTTCAGGATTGAGTATTCGTTCCACCTCCTCGATCAGCATGAGCCGTTGTATCGGTTTGGATAGGTATCCATGATATCCGGATTTGATAATCCGTTCCCTGTCTCTCTCCATCCCGCTTGCCGTTATCGCTATGGCAGGGACTTCGGTGAGTTCCGGAACCTCGTGGATCCGGTTCAAGGCATCGAAGCCGTCCATAACCGGCATGAGAAGATCCATGAGGATCAAGTCAGGCCTTTCAGAGGATGCCTTTTGAACGGCTTCCAATCCGTTTACCGCCTCGCTGACCACAAACCCCTCGGACTCCAGGATCTTCCGCACAAGGATCCTGCTCTTTTCGTCGTCATCCGCATAGAGGATCTTGTTCCGGACATTTCCCTGTTCCAATATCTCCGCTCCTATTCAGAAGACTCGACAAAGGCATCCCGGATCAGCTCTATTTCCCGGGTGCGGCCGGCGGCCCCGATCAGAACCGCCACCACATCAAAACGGCAGGTCATCCCCTGATCACCCCGGTCATTGAGAAAGGCATGAGCCATTCTGATCAGACGATGCTGCTTGCGCCGGTCCACGGCTTCCTGAGGAAGCCCGTAACCGTCGTTCGACCGGGTCTTGACCTCGATGAAGACCAGAGTATTCTCTTCTCTGGCGATAATATCGATCTCCCCTAAAGGAGTCCGGTAATTCGTAGTGAGAATCACATAGCCGTGTTTGCGAAGGTATCGTATCGCTTTTCTTTCACCGATTTTGCCGAGGATCAGATTGTGCATAGGAATTTTCATCATCTTCTAAAATCCGCGCAATACTCTCTGACCCTCCGGAACGTCTTCCTGTGGATCGGACTCGGACCGAATATCCGAATCTTCATGAGGTGCTCGGGAGTTCCGTATCCCTTGTGCCTCCTGAAATTGTATACCGGATAAGTCTCGTGATATTCATCCATGATCCGGTCGCGTGTGACCTTGGCGATCACTGAAGCAGCAGAAATGGATTGGGATCTTACGTCTCCTTTAACAATCCCGAGTTGAGGAATCGTGGATCTGATCTTAACCGCGTCAATCAGGAGGTAATCGGGTCCGGGGTTGAGATGAAAAACGGCGTCTTCCATGGCTCTTCGCGTGGCCTCCAGGATGTTGATGCGGTCAATGACGGTGGAATCAGAGATGCCTACGGCCAGACAAACCGCTTGTCTTTGGATTTCTTTGAAAAGAACTTCGCGTTCGGAAGGGGTTAATTGTTTGGAGTCGGTAAGATTCCGGATCCGGCATCCCTCGGGCAGCACCACAGCAGCGGCCACCACGGGCCCGGCCAGGGGGCCCCGGCCCGCTTCATCAATCCCGGCTACCAGACGGTATCCGGATCGGCGGGCCTCATTCTCGAAAAACAGGACGTCGGCTTCATGCTCCCGGATGAAGAGTCCGCCCCTGCCGGCAATCGGTTTCCCTTGCATGAGATGCCGTCTCCTTGGGTTGAAGCTCCCTGCAACAAGGCGCAGGAAATCTTTCAGATCTCAGGATCACACAGCATGAAAACGGGATCGCAAGGCCGGACCTCTATCTGGAAAAAACAAGGGAAGGCATGCCTCACTCTGAGGATTTCTCTTTGGGTTTTCCCTTTTCCTGTTTTTCCCTGGAGATTTCATGAAGCCTGGCAGCCTTGCCGGAAAGATCCCGGAGATAATGGAGTTTCGCCCTTCTCACTTTTCCCCTCTGCACCATCTCGATCCGATCAATGATGGGAGAATTGAGGGGGAAGACCCTCTCCACCCCGACCCCGTTGGAAATTTTCCGCACGGTCATGCACCTTCGTGCGCGGTTTCCTTTGAGCCCGACAACAACCCCTTCGAAGACCTGGATCCTTTCCTTTTTCCCTTCAATCACACGGACGTGTACCCTGACCGTGCTTCCTGGTTGAATGACAGGGAGATCCTCCTTCACGTCCCGTTTTTCCAGCATTTCCAAGATATTCACTCTAAGCTCTCCTTTTCAAACGTGTTCTTTCCTGTGCTTTTTATGGGATCTGACCGATCCCCGGCCAACCGATCGATCACGATGGAGACCGCGCTCCTCACTGAAAGATGGTTATACCCGTTTTGACCTCGAATAGGCTCCAAAACCTCATCCGCCTCGTCCAGGATATCATCCGTCAGCCCCCAGCCTGTGCCGAAGAGAAGCAGATAGGGCTCTTCTCCATCACGGATCTTGGTCCTGAGATCCGCAAACCCGATCGTCGGCTGAAAACGTCCGGCAGCCGTGATCACCACTCTCGGTGATCTTCCGCCGTTTTCTTCGCGCACCCGGTCAACCGCCTCCTTTAGGGTCCCGCAAAGCGCCATCAGACCGAAGGCCTCTTTGCGTGTGGCATTGTAGCCTGCGCCGAAACCCTCCTTCCAATGATGAACGATTCTCCGAACCAACGCCGCCTGGGAAGGGACCGGCTGGACCACAAAGAACCGGCTGACATGATAGGTCCTCGCCACCCTGGCGATATCATGCAGGTCAAGATTGGTGATGCAGGTCGTCACCACGTGACCTTGTTTATCATAAACCGGATAATGGAGCAGCGCAATATATAAGTTCATGGCCGGAATCTTCCACCCACTGCCCGCTTCTTTATGTCCCTATACAGGCTCGGCTCCCCCGTCATCCCCTCTTCGGATTCTCTCCAGCATCTCCAGATCCTCCCCGGTCAGCCCGGCTCGCTCCAGGAGATCCGGCCGGTTTCGGAATGTCTTCTCCAGGGCCTTGAACCTTTGGAACCGGCGGATCCTTTCATGGTGCCCCGAGAGGATCACCTCCGGAACCTGCATCCCCCGGTAGGATTCAGGCCTGGTGTACTGGGGATGTTTCAGGATGCCTTGAGAGAAGGAATCCGTGTTCACCGATCTTTCATCTCCCACCACCCCGGGAAGGCAGCGGGAAACCGCGTCCAGGACCACCAATGCCGCCAGTTCCCCCCCGGAAATCACATAATCTCCGATGGAGATCTCATCGTCCACCAGGTGTTCCGTCACCCGAGCGTCCACCCCTTCATACCGGCCGCAGATCAGCGTCACCGCTCTCGATCCTTGGGATAACGATCTGGCCGCCTCCTGGTCAAAGGGTCTTCCCTGAGGCGACATCAGGATCAGCCGGGTCTCCGGGCTCAAGTCCCGTATCCGGTCAACCGCCAGGAAAAGCGGCTCAGGCTTCATGACCATCCCGGCGCCTCCGCCGTAAGGGTAATCATCTACGGTACGGCGCTTGTCCTCCGTATAGTCCCGGAGCTGATGGATCCGGACGGTGATCTTTCCATCCTCCAGCGCCCTCCCCAGGATTCCTGAATGGATATAAACCGAAATGATCTCCGGAAAGAGCGTGAGCACGTCCCAGACAAAATTACTCAAGGAGTCCCTCCACCTCGTGGACGATCAGCCTTTGGTTTTCAAGGTCTATCTTCCGGATCACCTCCCGAATGGCGGGAATCAGGACTTCCCTTGCCTCTCCCCTGACCACATAGACATCGTTGCTTCCGGTCTCCAGGATATCCTCCACCCGGCCAAGATATTCCTCCCGGTCGGTATAGACGGAAAGACCGATGACGTCCGAATAATAATACCTCCCCTCCGGCAGGCGCACGGCCTCTGCCCGATGGATGAGGATCCGGGACCGCATGAAAGGCGCCACATGTTCCGGCGTGTCCTTCCCTTCAAAATGAAGGATCACCCGGTCCTGCTGGAATCGGACCCGGTCAATCCGGACGGGGTGTCTCTCCCCTGCTGAATCCTCGATGACCACATCATGCAGGTCTAAAAACCGCTTCGGGGAATCGGTCAGGGGAAAGACCTTGACCTCTCCCTGGATACCGTGCTTGCGAAAAATGATCCCGACTTCGATCCACTCGACCATGATATCATGACAACAGCATGGCGCCTCTACTCGATGATTTCGAGGACGCAGCGCTTGCCCAACTTGGTTCCGGCGGCATTCAGGATGGTCCTGAGCGACCTCGCCGTCCTCCCCTGTTTGCCGATCACCTTTCCCAAATCCTCCTGGGCAACCTTCAGTTCAATGACCGTTGTCTTCTCTCCTTGAAGTTCTTGTACTGCCACGGATTCAGGATGATCCACCAGCGCCTTCACCACATATAGGATGAGATCTCTCATATTCCGTTACCCCCACACTTGAGCCGTACTGAAACCGGGCGTTTAAGCCTTCATGCAGTCTTTAAGTATTTCCGCCAGACCCCTGATTTCTTCAGGAATTTTTTCACCGTTTCCGTAGGTTGTGCGCCGGACTCCAGCCACTTAAGAACGGCTTCTTCCTTGAGTTTGATCACGGAAGGATTTTTGCCGGGATCATAGGTCCCGACCTGTTCAATGAACTGACCATCTCTTGCCTTGCGTGAGTCCATCACCACAATCCTGTAATAGGGGAATTTTTTTGCGCCGAAACGACTCAGTCGTATGGAAACAGCCATGTCTTCACCTCCCTTTCATGAAACCCATCAACGTTTGATCTTCCGCTTCTTTTTTAACTTGTTCCTAAACCGTCCGCCGCCCATCATGTCCAACGGATTCCCCTGGCCCATTCCCGGATACCCTGACGGCATGGCCGGAGTCCCACCATTCCCGAAGAGACGGAACATCTTCTGCATCTTTGCAAACTGCTGCAGGAGGCGGTTGATTTCCTGCACCGTGGTCCCGCTCCCACGGGCGATCCGTTTGCGGCGGCTTCCGTTGATCATCTGATAGGATCCCCGTTCATCGGGTGTCATGGAACCGATGATCGCCTCGATACGAGTCAGTTCCTTCTCATCGGGTTTCGCCGAATTCAGTTCCTTGATTCTCCCGAATCCCGGAATCAGCTTGATGAGCTGTTCCAGAGATCCCATCTTCCTGATTTTTTTTAACTGATCCAGAAAATCGTTCAGGGTAAACTGTTGTTTCCGGATCTTTTGCTCCAGCTTACCGGCCTGTTCCTCGTCGTAGGATTCCTGGGCCTTCTCGACAAGGGTCAATAGGTCCCCCATTCCGAGAATCCTGGAAACCATCCGTTCCGGGTGGAAAACCTCAATTTGTTCCAGCTTCTCTCCGGTCCCCACAAACTTGATCGGTTTCCGGGTCACATAGTTGATGGAAAGGGCCGCACCGCCTCTCGCATCCCCGTCCAGCTTGGTCAGGATCACCCCGGTGATATCGAGACGCTCATTAAAGCGCTGTGAAGTATGGACGGCATCCTGGCCGGTCATGGCATCAGCCACGAAAAGGATTTCATCAGGGGCCGTCTCTTGCTTGATCCGGTCCAACTCTTCCATCAAGGCTTCATCGATATGGAGCCGTCCGGCCGTATCTAAAAAGAGGATATCGAACCCCTGGGATTCGGCCCTTTTTTTGGCCTCTTTGCAGATGGCCACCGGGTCCTGACTCTCGGAACTGTGGACCGGGATCCCCAACTGTTCTCCGAGAACCTGGAGTTGCAGAATGGCTGCAGGCCGCTGGACATCCGCTGCGGCCATCAGCGGACGATGCCCCTTGTTCTTGTACATCCTGGCCAGTTTGCCTATGGTCGTGGTCTTTCCGGACCCTTGAAGGCCCGCGACCATCACCACTGTGGGAGGCCTTGAAGAAAGCTTCATCCCGCTTTCTTTGGATCCCATCATAGCCGTCAGTTCCTGCTGGACGATCTGGATAAACTGCTGGCCGGGATTCAGACGCTGGTGAACCTCGATATTCAAAGAGCGTTCCTGAATACGCTCAAGAAGGTCCCGGACCACCTTGTAGTTGACGTCCGCTTCCAGCAGGGCCATCTTCACGTCATTGAGCGCCTGCTGGATATTCTCCGCAGAGAGTCTCCCTTTCCCCGTGATGTTCCTGAAGATCGAGTTCAGTTTATCAGTCAGCGTATCAAACACGGAACATACTCCTACACCAACCCGTAAATCCTGTTTTTTTCGGTTAATTTCAATAAACCATACAGGATTCCGATAGGAATTAAAGATACTAATATTATTTTTTTTTCTTTTGTCTGTCAAGATAATAATGGGATAATAATGGGGATAATAGCAATGTCCCAAATCCACCATCAAGCAGTATAAAGTTCCAATCTTTAATAAGCATTTTATCCAATCTTCCACCGCCTTATTAACTTCTCAATCTCCACGGCAAAGAATACCCCGGATGACAATGCAATCGTAAATATCAGTTCATTCAGGGTCAACGGTTCTGTCTTAAATATCGGGTTTAAAAAAGGTGCGTACAACGTGACCATCTGAAGGGCAAAGGTCAATGCGACTGCGCCAAGGAGGTATCGGTTAGATAACAACCCTATCTTAAACAGAGACTCTTTTTCCGATCGTATGGCAAGAACATGCCCGAGCTGGGTCAGACAGAGCACGGTAAATACCATGGTCTGCCAGTGAGCATGCTCTGTATTGATGGACCAGGCCTGAACAAAAAGGACGATGCCGGCCATCAAGAGGCCTACCCATATCGCATGGGCGCCGAGACCGTGGCTAAAGATGCTCTCTTTGGGATGCCGCGGCGGTCTGCTCATGACATCGCCCTCGGCAGGCTCCGCGGACAGGGCGAGGGCGGGAAGCCCGTCTGTCACCAGATTGATCCAGAGTAAATGGATCGGAAGAAGCGGGATCGGAAGGCCGGCCAGCGGCGCAAGGAAGAGGGTCCATATCTCTCCCGAATTCGTTGTGAGGAGATACTTGATGAATTTTCTGATATTATCATAGATCTTTCTCCCCTCCCTCACCGCCTTTACGATGGTGGAAAAATTGTCGTCCAGGAGGATCATGTGGGCGGCTTCTTTTGATACGTCCGTTCCGGTGATGCCCATGGCAACGCCGATGTCCGCCCTCTTTAATGCCGGCGCGTCGTTTACCCCGTCCCCGGTCATGGCGACAAACTGGCCTTTGTCCTGGAGAGCTTTTACTATTTTCAGTTTTTGCTCGGGGGCGACCCGCGCGTACACCCGGATATGCTCGACCCGTTCCTCGAATTCCTCTAATGATAACTTCTCCAGCTCTTGTCCGGTCATGAGCGCTTTTGAATCATCGTCTACGATGCCCAGACGCTGGGCTATTACCCGCGCGGTGATGGGATGGTCGCCGGTTATCATGACAGGCTTTATCCCCGCTGCCTTGCACAGGGCAACCGCTTCCCCGGCTTCTTCCCGGGGCGGGTCCAGCATGCCGGTAAGGCCGATGATCGTCAGGCCGGTCTCAACATTCCCTGAGGACATATCATCAGGCAGGGCGTCCCACGTTCTCATTGCAATACAGAGGACCCTCAGGCCGTCCGCCGCCATCCGTTCATTAATCCTGCTTATCTCTTCACTATCAACGGCCCTTAATCCTCCCGATGTTAATATATTGTCCGACTGGTCTATCAGAACATCTATTGCCCCCTTGGTAAAGGAGATGAATCCCCCCTCGCCCCCCTTTGAGAAAGGGTGGGTGTGGGGGATTTTATGGAACGTCGTCATACATTTTCTTGCAGAATCGAACGGTATTTCCGTTACTCTCGGGAAGTCGTTTTCCAGTTCTTTTTTCTCAAAACCCTGTTTCTTTGCCATGTCATAGAGTGCAATTTCCGTAGGGTCTCCTATGACAGAGCCATCAGCGCCCGTCTGCGCGTCATTACTTAAGGCAAGGGCATTCAATAGATGGTGGAGGGGTGAATGGCCGGCCTGACGTTTCGCTTTAACAAATTCCATCTCGGCACTCCGAAGTATTTTACCATCAAGATAGATCTCTTCAACGGTCATCTTATTCAGCGTGAGCGTTCCTGTTTTATCAGAACAGATATACGTCACAGAACCGAGGGTCTCTACAGCAGGCAGTTTTTTTATTAGGGCATGTTGCATGATCAGCTTCTTTGCCCCCAGCGCAAGGGATATGGTTATGACCGCGGGAAGCGCTTCAGGGATCGCGGCCACTGCCAGAGAGATCGCTGTGAGGAGCATGAGCATGGGCGGCTCTCCCCTCAGAATGCCGATGACGAGAACAATGGCGCATATAGCAAGCACGGCAAGCGCGAGTTTCCGGCCGAACACGGCAAGCCTTTTTTGAAGGGGCGTCTTTACCTCCTCCTCTTCCTGAAGCATTGCGGCAATCCTGCCAAGTTCCGTATCCATGCCGGTCCCCGTGATAACGCCGACACCGCGGCCGGAGGTCACAAACGTGCCTTTGTACGCCATGTTTTTTCTGTCGCCCAGGGGCAGGTGTTCGTCGTGTAGTTCCTTGGTTGTTTTTTCAACCGGCACGGATTCGCCCGTTAGGGCGGCCTCTTCGACCTTAAAAAGAGCTGCTTCGATCATGCGCATATCAGCGGGGACGATCTTCCCCGCCTCAAGCAGAACGACATCGCCCGGCACAAGCCGGGACGCTGAGATGGTTTCCGGCATACCGTTCCTCATCACCGTTGCGGATGGCGCTGCCATCTTCTTAAGGGCCGTCATGGCCTTTTCCGCCCTGTATTCCTGGATAAACCCGACAGCCGCGTTCAGGACAACAATGACAATGATGGCAATGGTGTCCGACACCTCGCCGATAAACCCTGAAATAAAAGCGGCGGCAATGAGGACAAGGATCATGAAGTCCTTGAACTGGTCAAGGAACATCATGAAAGGGGTCTTTTTCTTTTTCTCTGTTAATTCGTTCGGGCCGTGCTCCAGGAGCAGTTTTTGTGCATGTGCCGCGGAAATGCCCTGGAGAGACGACCCGAGTTCCGCCATGACGTCTTCGATGTTCTTTTGATGCCAGCGCATAGTTATCCTGATCCTTTCCTCTCCACGAGTACTCGATTAAAAAGTTTACCGCATGCTATACAGCAGCACAAAATTGACCATAAACACGAACACTATCATGACGGAATCCCACGCCAAAAGCATAGGTTTTTTCTCCGCGCGATAGGTCAGTCCGATCACTGCGATGGCCGTCATCATGACGGCGGAGAGGGCAGAGATGGTGTGATTTTGATTGACAAAGGAAAGCAGGGGGCCGTTGACATAGAGAATATCGTCAATGCCGAGGATGAGAATGTTAAAGATGTTGCTTCCGAACAGATTGCCGATCGCAAGGTCCACGGCCCCCATTTTCACCGCTGCCGATGAGACCACCACCTCGGGAAGGGATGTGGACATCGCAATGAAGATATTGCCTACGAAACTCTGCCCCAGGCCGGTCGATTCCGCTATCCCTTCGCCGATCTTCGGCAGGAACATAGCGGCAACGATGACGATAGCGGCATTGACCGCGTAATTGATAACAGCGGTTCTCGTCGGGATGTTTCCATATTGAAGTACAGCCACGTTATTGATATACAGGATGATCTGTTTTTTTTCGTAGAAATAGACCATTCTCATGGCGAAAAAATAGATGCCGATGAACACCAGACTGTAAACGCCGATCCAGCCCAGCGAAAACGCGTGGTTTGCGAAGAAAAGACTCAACGCAACAGCACCCAGGAGAAGTATCCCAAACGCGGCGGCGAGGGCATGGCCCTGGTGCGCTTTTGCGGATATCGGCATCGGCCTATACACCGCGTCCAGGACAGCAAGGATCAGCATATTAAAGACGCAGCTTCCCAGCACATCACCGACCGCAATATCCGGGACCCCTGCGTAGGTGACCGAGCTTATCCCGGTCACCAGCTCCGGCAGCGAGGTGACGGTTGCCATAAGCACAACGCCGATCCAGGTCCTCCCCATCCCGGTCTTTTCAGCGATGATGTCGCCGTACCGGGAAAGCCTTGTGCCTGCATAGACAATTGCCGCTGTGCAGAGGATAAACGCAATCCAGAGAAGCATGATTATCTTCCTTTAAATACCGTGGTTCATTCCGACTGGACCACCCCGCAGCAAACTGAGCGGTATCTGATCATTAACGTCTCTCCTCCTTAGGATCGGAGGGGATTAAGGGGAGGGTGAAGCATCCGGCATTTTTCATTTTACCCCCACCCCTGACTAAATCATTCAAGAGCAGGCTAAGCGGTAATCCCGCTATTTATTTTTTAAACACGTTGAAAAGCTTATTAAGTCCGGTCTTGTCCATCTTCGCCACCTGTTCCATCTCTCCGGCATCGAGCCAGACGCCGGCACACTCGGAACATTTGTCGATCTTTATTTCCTTGTAGTCGATTTCGATCAGTTCCATCCCGCACTTCGGACACATCATATAGTGCAGTTCTTTCCGTTTTTTCTTTTCTTCCGCCGCAAGCCGCTTGTGTTTTTCCTCCTCGATCTTCTTCTTGCCCTCAAATTCCATTCTCGCAAAATACTCTGCTTCTTTTTCACTTGGTCTCATTTGAATTACCCCCTTCTTTTGTTTTTTGGAATTTACTTTTATTGGAATGTTAAACAGTTACGACCGACTTTAACATGATTCTGCTGCTAATAATGAAGTTCTTCAGGAAAGCGCTTCTCTGAAAAGGCGGATCGTTTCCTTGTAATTTTTCGTCTCGAAGATGGCCGAACCGGCCACCAGGATATCGGCTCCGGCCTGAGCGATTTTTCCGGCATTTTCGATCTTGACCCCTCCGTCCACTTCGATGGCCGTATTCCGTCCGTGAGCCTTGATCATCTCTTTGAGACGGGAGATCTTGGGGAGGACCGCCTCAATAAAACTCTGCCCGCCGAAACCTGGGTTGACCGACATGATCAGGACCTGATCCAGATCCTTTAAAACATACTCTAATACATGGATCGGCTGATGAGGATTCAAGGCCGCTCCCGCCTGTATCTTGAGATCCTTGATCTGCTGGATGGTCCGGTGCAGATGGATGCAGGCCTCGGCGTGGACGGTCAGGATATCCGCACCGGCCTTGACAAATTCCAGGATGTATTTCGAGGGGTCTGAGATCATCAGGTGGACGTCCAGGGGGAGGCGCGTCACCGCACGGATCGCCTTGACCACCGGAGGACCGATGGTGATATTCGGGACGAAGTGCCCGTCCATGACATCCACATGAATAAAGTCCGCCCCGGCTTCTTCCACGGCCCGGATCTCTTCCCCGAGCCTCACGAAATCCGCTGAAAGAATCGAGGGCGCTATTTTGACCATGGTCGGCGCCTATTCAATAGTGGGTTGAAAAACTTGAGTTCGAGACAATGTAACGAATATCACTCTGCATGTCAAGCTGGTTTGACGATGGGTCCGTTTCGAAAACCTCAATAAACTCCATATCATCTTTTGTCCCCGAAACCCTATGCCGGACAGCCCTTCAGAGATTCATATCCTGATAAGCCATGAGCCGGCTGAAATCAAAGAGCGCGCCCATGGCCAGATTCTCCGTATGAATGCCTGACTCCTCGACCGCTGCCAGTGGATTGAGGCCGCCGGCCACAATGATGCCGGCCCGTCCTTCCACCACCGGGATATCGAGCAGCGGCTGGTTGGGCTTTCCTGCCATCAGGACGGCGCCCAATCCGATACCTTCGAGCTGCCTGACAAGCCTTCGGATCTCAGGGAGGGCCACGGCCGGAATCTCCCTGAAGCTCGCCCCGATCAGGCCGCGTCCCGTGCGGACGGCATCAAGAACGCTGGTCATATGCCCTTTGATAAAGATCTCCAAAGGATCCAGCGAGGAACCGTCATAATGAATAATCTGTGTAAATCTGTGCGGCTCGCCTTGATAGATATCGAGGAGCCCTCCGAACTTTGAAACCACGGGAATGCCCGCATGGATGAAGATGCCGTTCAAGGTCACACTGCAGATCGTGCCGATAGCGGTTTTCCCTTCAGGAACGAAAAAATCACCCATCGGCGTCCCAGGGCCGGAAATGGTGATGTATTGCCCCATCCCCAGTCTCTTTTCAAAAACCGGGGTCATGATTTTTAACGCATCTTTTATGAACCGGGTATCGATCAGGGAAATATTCAACAAGACCGGACCGGATTTCTTTTTGATAGAAAAATTCATCCTGTAAGAAAGAGCGTCTATTTTAGAGGAAATCAACCCCACCTTATCAACCACCAGAGCATTTTGCAACTCCTCTTCACCCTTAGCCGTGATCTTCCGTCCCAGTCTTTCGGATCTCTTGCATGTCAGGCCCAACTGATCGGTCAGCGCCAGGTAATGACGTACCGTCCTGTGGCTGAGATTGATCCCGAAAGACTGAAGGGTCTCCGCAAGATGGGTGCTCCCCAGCGGTCGTCTTGCGTTATTAAGGGCCTTAAGGATGGCCACGATTTTTCGTTCTTTATTGATATCCATCTCGCGTAAAACCCTGAATGGTCTGTCATCCATTCACTTCCCAGCCTGACCCAAGAGCGGTAAAATGTAGGATCAGTGCTTGAAAATGAACTTCTTATAAACACCGGCATCATCAACAGGCCGAGATTAGGAAATCTTACCATAAGAACCCGCGTAGATCAAGATTTTAACGGCAATATTGCCTATATTTTTAAAACGTCTGTTTTAGGGTACATTGTAGAATCAGGCGCATTTTTTGTTTCATACAATTATTAAATCTGGTTCTTCTCCCATATAGCGGGTAAAAAGGGTTCGAGGGTTGAAGATCCATAGGGTTCCAGGGGTCGAGGGGTCAAGGGTTCAAGTGAAGTGCTAAAAACATAAAGAGCCGAGGGCCATAGGGTTATACTTCGCGTGTCCTGCTTTTTATATAATTGCCCTCTGCTAAGGCTAATACACTAAGGCATCTTGGGTTCAAGGGTTCCAGTGTTTTTCTCTGGAGATTTTGCTTGCGTTTAAGTATTTCACTTGAATCCTTGACCCCTGGAATCCTTGACCCCTTATTACCCATTAAATGGGAGGAGAACCAAGTTTTATTAAAGTTTTTTGTTGACAGACCTTTTCCTCATGATTATAATATTAAAAATTAATCGGTCATGATATGCCGGTAAATAAAAGGGCGCTGACTGGGCTATAATCATAAAATAACTTCCTCGTCAGGGGCATAACCTCCCATAAGCAATCACCATTGACCTCCGAATTATAGATGACGCGCTGATGGATGCAGGTTGATCGGGGGATTTTATCCAGCCAGAAGCCTCGTTACCATCTGTATGATGATCAGAAGAAAAAGGGCGGAGAGATGTGCCGTTTAAGCGCAATGACATGCCGAGATTATTTCTCCCCCATGGAGAATATCCTGGCCCTGGAAACCATGAAGGAAGGCCACGACGGGTCCGGCCTGGGACTGTTGCTCAAAGACCTGGGCGGGGCTTTCAAGGACATGAAGGGATACCCTATTCTCTCCGGAATCTGTTCCAATCATGGGCTGGAGATCTTGGACCAGTATATGAAGGCACGGGGGTTCAATGAACTCATGGCCTGGGAGCCTGAAATCCGCAGGGTTCCCGGTTCAGAGATCCAAAGACGGGACCACTATTTTGCCAAGGTCTATGACTATCCTCTGGATGTGCGGGAGGCCCCCATGCCGGGAAAAGAGGATCTGCTCATGAAGACCCGCATCGCCCTGCGGAGCAGAGGAGAAAGAGATGAATCGATTTTTGTCTTCTCTTTCTATCCGGATATCATCACGATCAAAGAAGTTGGAGACCCTTTGCATCTGGGAGAGTTTTTCAGTCTGGACCGAGACGAGCTTAAAGCCAAAATCATCTTTGCGCAGGGCCGGCAGAATACGAATTATGCGATCTACCTCTATGCCTGCCATCCCTTTTTCATCCAGGGATACGGCACCATGACCAACGGGGAGAACACGGCCTTTGTCCCCATCCGTGAATTCCTGACAAGCCGGGGCTTCCCGGGTTATATGGGTTACAACAGCGACAGTGAGGTTTTAACCCACATCCTTCACTACTGCCACAGACAGTTGAAATATCCGCTGATCTATTACAAGGATGTGATCACACCGCTCAAAAATGCTGAGATCAACGGCCGCCCGGACGGCAAGGCCCTCCGTCTCATCAGGAATTCGCTTCGCCCGCTCTGCATCGACGGGCCGAACTGTGTGATCGGATTCACTCCTGACGGCACGGTCTTCATGACCCAGGATTCCAAGAAACTCAGGCCGGGCGTGGTCGGAGGCGCACCGGGAAAGTTTGCGCTCATGTCTGAAGAATGCGGACTGGACAAGGCCATCCCGGACCGGGACAAGAGCGTGGATTTCGCCCCCATGAAATATGACATGGCCATGGTCACGCCCGATGCCAAGGAGTTAAAAAAATGGAACCAGCTGAACGTTTAGATCAAAATCACCAACTCTCTCTCAAAGAGTTTCCCTATATCATCCGGTGGCGGGAAGACCGCTGCACCCGCTGCGGCCGCTGTACGGCCGTCTGCCCCGTCAATGCCATTGAACCTTCGGTCTTTTCCCAGCGGCTGGTGCAGTCAGAGGGAAGCACCCCCTTCCCCGCCGTGGTTCGAAGGATCACGCACGGAATCCGGCAGGTCACGGATATGGAAAGGCACTGCACCGGATGCAGCGCCTGCGCCCTGGTCTGTCCGAACGTCGCGATCGAACCGGAATACAACCCGCATCACAAGTTCCTTTTTTACAAGAACAAGGGGGGCGTTCCCTACAAGAGGGGCGGCCGGAGAAACGATCCAAGCCCATCCACCGTGGACCAATTGAAATTCACCCGGATCTCCATGCTCACGGACCCGGCGCTGGATGCCGGACGCCACGAATTCCACATCCGAACCCTCCTCGGAAGGAACCTTCCACCGGAAAAGCTCCCTCTGGAGGTCGAAGACGGTCTTCTTGCGGTCAAGAAGGATTCCGGATTCATCCCGCCGGTCAGGGAGATCTATCCGATTCGTATTGCAAGCATGTCCGTAGGCGCCCTCTCCCCGCACATGTGGGAAGGGCTGGCCATGGGGGTTGCTTACCTCAATGAAGTGGAAGGGCTTCCTGTGGTCATGTGCACCGGCGAAGGAGGCATACCGCCCAGGCTCCTGACCTCTCGTTTTGTGAAATATTTTATCATTCAGATCGCATCGGGTTATTTCGGCTGGGACGAGATCATCCATGCCATTCCGAAGATGGTGGAAGATCCCGCGGCTATCGAGATCAAATACGGCCAGGGCGCAAAACCCGGAGACGGCGGCCTGCTCATGGCCTACAAGGTTCTCAAACTCATCGCAAAGATCCGGGGCGTGCCTGAATACGTGGATCTCGCGTCTCCGCCCACCCACCAGACCCAGTATTCCATCGAGGAGGCCGTGGCCAAGATGATCCAATCCATGTCCATGGCCTGGGGGTTCCGTGTCCCGGTCTATCCCAAGATCTCCGGGACCAAGACGGCCAGGGCGGTCCTCAACAATCTGGCAAGAAATCCCTATGCGGCGGCCCTCTGCATCGACGGCGAAGACGGGGGGACCGGCGCGGCCTACAATATCTCCATGGACAAGATGGGTCACCCGATCGCATCCAACATCCGGGACTGCTACCTCGACCTGGTTAAACAGGGGAAACAGAACGAACTCCCCCTGATCGCCGCAGGCGGCATGGGAAAGACCGGCAGCCTCGCGGCCAATGCCGCGGCCATGATCATGCTGGGAGCCTCGGCCGTGGACATCGGGAAATATATCATGCAGGCCGCGGCCGGCTGCCTTGGGAATGAATACAACCGCTGCAACCTCTGCAATACGGGACGGTGTCCCAGGGGGATCACCACGCAGGATCCCAAACTCTACAGGCGGCTCGACCCGGATAAGGTTGCGGAACGGGTGGTGGAGGTCTTCAAGTCCGCGGACGTGGAACTCAAGAAGATCTTTGCACCCATGGGGCGCAGCACTCAGCTCCCCATCGGCATGTCAGACGGCCTGGGTGTTGCGGACAAGGAGATCGCCGAACGGCTGAATATCAGCTACGTCTGTTGAGAAAAAAGTGGATTATCTCCAAAAGAGTGGGTGAAAACATCAGGGGTCCAGGGGTCAAGGATTCCAGGGGTCAAGTGAAGTGTTAAAATCATAAGGGGCCGAGGATTATAGGGTCCAAGGGTTCCAGTGTTTTTCTCTGAAGATTTTGCTTGCGTTTCAGTATCTCACTTGAACCCTTGATCCCTCGACCCCTGGAACCCTATGGATCTTCAACCCTTGACCCCTTTTTACCCACTAGATGGGAGAAGAACCAAAAAAGCAGACGGAATACAGCAGACAGCCTACAGGGAAAAAAATGATCGTTCGCTTTGGGTCTGCGACAAATTTATGGGTAACCATTTCTCTAAGAGCGTCATTCCCCGACTTGATCGGGGAATCCAGACAATTAAGGAACTGGATTGTCCGGTCAAGCCTGTCCTACGACTTGATCGGGGGACCGGACAATGACAACCATATGTAATCCTGATGTGTACCCACAAATTTGTCGCACACTCGTTCGCTTTTCTGATTGCTGACCGCTGAAAGCTTTTTTGTGAGAAGACAATGATCATTCATGGAAACATAAAAGGCAAGAGAGTCTCTTCCCGTGAACTCGAGGAACAAATCCAGAAAGCGGTCCGGGACGGACAAAGGGCGCTCTCCATCCGGGCGGACGGGCAGCACGGCATCGGCGGCCGCATCTGGCCCACCGGGCAGAAGGTCCGAATCACGGTGGAAGGTCCCGTGGGACAGCGTCTCGGAGGCATGGGCATGGACGGCGCCGAGATCATCGTAAAGGGAAGCGCCTCCGATGACGTGGGCTGGATCAACTGCGGGGCCAGGATTACGGTTCTTGGGGATGTGACCAACGGCGCCCACAATGCCGGCGCCCAGGGACTCCTCTATGTCCAGGGAGGAGGCGGCGCCCGTTGCGATACCATGACCAAGGCCAACCCTCGGTTTGAACCGTTGCAATCCTGGTACTTCCGGGATGTAGGGGACTCTTTCGCAGAGTTCAAAGCAGGGGGCATCGCGGTGGTCTGCGGTGTGCATCCCAAAAATCCCGATAACATTCTCGGTTACCGTCCCTGTGTCGGGATGGTCGGAGGAAGCATCTACTTCCGGGGCCCCATTCAGGGATACAGTGAATCAGACGTCAAGTGCGTTGATCTCACCCCCCAGGACTGGGACTGGCTGTGCAAGAACATCAAGCCGTACCTCAAGGCCATCGACCGGATGCCCTACCTTGGAGAATTGACCCGATCTCCCAAGGACTGGAAGAAACTCATCGCCTATACCCCGGCGGAAAAGGCCGAGCGCAAAGGAATGAAGATATCCACCACGGCGTTTAGGGCCCAAACCTGGGAGCCCACCGTGGGTAAAGGGGGCATCTTCGGCGAATATCTGGATCACGATCAGACCCTTCTCCCCTATATTACAACCGGTGAGAATCGGCGGTTCCGCCCTGTCTGGAACCATCAGAAATATCTGCCCCCCTGCGCCTATGCCTGTCCTTCACGGATCCCCTCCCACAGGCGGGCCTCCCTGATCCGTCAGAACAAGCTGCAGGAGGCCCTTGAACTGGCGCTTCAGTACAGTCCCTTCCCTGCCAGTGTCTGCGGCCAGATCTGCCCGAACCTTTGTATGGATGCCTGCACCCGGGGAAGGCTGGACAAACCCCTGGATATCAAAAACCTCGGAGCATTGAGCCTGGATCTCCCCGCGCCCAAGAAGGCCCGGTCCACAGGGAAGAAGGTCGCGGTGATCGGGGCCGGTCCAGGCGGGCTTTCCGCGGCCTGGCAGCTGGCGCTCAAGGGACACAACGTGAGTCTTTATGAGACATCAGAAAGACTCGGCGGGAAAATGGAGTGGTGCGTCCCTCGTAACCGCCTGCCGCAGAAGATCCTGAAAAAGGAGATCTCCCGTTTTGAAGAGCTGGGGGTCGGAATCCATCTGAAAACCAAAGTGACCGGGAAACTGTTCAAGGAGATTTACAGAAAACACAACATCGTGGTCGTGGCCTGCGGCGCGCAGGAGGCCAGAACTATGCCCTTCCAGGGATCGGAACACGTGGTTCCCGGCATTGAATTCTTAAAACAGGTCAACTACGGCGAACCCATGGACCTCGCAAGGAAAAAGGTGGTGGTCATCGGCGCCGGGAACGCCGGCATGGATATCGCCTGCCAGTCTTATAACTTGGGGGCCGAGTCCGTGACGGCCGTGGATATCCAGCCGCCCGCAAGTTTCAGCAAGGAACAGGAACTGGCAAAGGCCATGGGCACCCTGATCCTCTACCCCAAGATCGCGGAGAAATACGATCCAAAGAAAAAAAAGATCTATTTCCGGGACGGCGCCTCTTTAAATGCCGACGTGGTGATCATCTCCATCGGCGAGACCCCGGTCCTCGGCTTCCTGCCTCCGAGCGTGCACACGGAACGGGGGTTCATCACCGCCGATGAACACGGCCGGACATCGGATATAAAAGTATTCGCCGTGGGAGACGCCGCCCGGCCGGGACTCGTCACCCACGCCATCGGTCAGGGCCGTCTCACCGCAGAAGCGATACACGCCCAGATGATGAACTTTGATCTGATCCCGGAAATCAAGCAGGTCATTCCTTACGATAGGATCAGGACCGTCTATTACGAAAGATCCCTGCTCGATGAATTTGTGCCGCAAAAAGAAGCGGACCGCTGTATGTCCTGCGGATCATGCAGGGACTGCCGCATGTGCGAGACCGCCTGTTATTACGGGGCCATCACGCGCAAGGAAACCGAAGACGGCGGATTTGAATATGTGGCGGACCCCAAACTCTGCATCGGCTGCGGTTTCTGCACAGGCATCTGTCCCAGCGGGGTTTGGGAGATGGTTCAAAACATCTGATCCATCAACTGATCCTGTCTGAAAATAGTCTATAACCTTATTCCCTGTTGAGGAGCGCCATGAGAACAATAAAACCCCTGATGCGTTGTCTGATCCTGATCATCCTGTTTATGCTCCCCGGGTGCATCACAGTCCAGGTGGGGATGCGGTCGCCCCAGGACAGACTCAGAGAGACCGTGGTCCAGGACAAGGGATGGAACAAGATCCTGATCCTGGACATCAACGGATTCCTGAGTGATGTGGGTCCCTGGAAGCCCTATTCCCCCCCGGTGACCGTGCTCAATGACGTGAAAGAGAAACTCCGCAAAGCCGAAAAGGACAGCCGGATCAAGGGGGTGATCCTCCGGATCAACAGCCCCGGCGGAACCGTGACCGCTTCGGACAGCATCTACGACGAAATCAAACAATTCAAGGAGAAAAAGCGCGTCCCCGTAGCGGCCCAGATGATGGACACCGCGGCATCAGGAGGCTATTACGTGGCCTTGGCCGCGGACCGGATCGTGGCCCAGCCGACCAGCATCACCGGAAGCATCGGGGTCATGGTTCAGAAATTCGACGTGCATGAACTGCTCGCCAAGATCGGCGTCATGAACACCCCGGTAAAATCCGGCGAGCACAAGGATATCGGTTCCCCGTTCAGGCCCCAGACCGAAGAGGAACAAAAACTGCTTCAGAAGACCATTGATGAACTCTACGGCCGTTTTGTGCAGACCGTGGCTGATAACCGGAAGGGACTCACGCGGGATGAAGTCCTGGCCCTGGCCGACGGGAGGATCTATACCTCTGAACAGGCCCTGAAGAACAGGCTCATTGACCGGATCGGTTATTTAAACGATGCCATTGATGAAGTAAAAAACATGGCCGGTCTGGAAACGGCCCGGGTGATCATCTACCACGTCCCATCCGCCTATACGGAGAACATCTATTCGTCCGTTCCCCTTCCCCCGGTCAGTGAGATTCATCTCCTCAATCTGAACCGGGACCTTGCAGGATTGGGGAGTCCGTTCCTCTATCTGTGGGAGCCAGGGTTTCAGGGCTGGTGATGCCCCGTGCAGCCGCACCCGAGGAAAGCGGAAGAGAGACCAGGGAGAAGGGATCCACCCTGGCGCCGTTGAGTTTCACGCCCCAGTGCAGGTGGGGTCCGGTCACGCGTCCCGTGGCGCCCACGTGCCCGATGACCTCCTCTCTACTGACAGAAGACCCCTTCCCGACCGTCATGTCATTCAGATGCGCATACAGGGTATAGAGCCCGAATCCGTGGTCCAGAATCACGGTATGGCCGCTGAAGAAGAGATCGCCGGCAAAAACCACCCGACCGGCATTGGAGGCATGGACCTCTGTCCCGGAGGCGGCCTTAAGGTCGGCGCCTGAATGCGGGTTCCTGGGTTCCCCGTTGATGATCCTCCGGAGCCCGAACCGGCTTCCGCTTTGCACATCAAGCGGCACGGCAAAACCCTGATCGAAGATCCGATCAGGATTCTGTATACTGAAAATGGCGTCCTGCAGTTTCTGTTCCTCTTTATACCGTTTCAGGTCCTTGCCGGACAGGTGGACGTACTTCTCGTCCACGGTGATCCGTTCCACGGGAAATTCTTTTTTCTGAATTTTCAGGATCATGGTTCCCGATGACTCGATGCCGTCAGGGAACTCCGCCCGATAAGTGAGGGTCTGCTCTCCGGGCGGGATATCCAGGTCGATCCCGGCCAGCCCCATCCAGACCTTTTTGTCCTCGGCCGGGAAGAACAGGATCTTCTGTTTGCCGAGGGAGGCGCTCACCCTGGCAATCTCCCGAGGGGATCCGACCCGGATTAGGACCGCCTCCCCGGGAAAGAGTTCCTTGGGTAATGTTTCGAACTGCAGATCTCTCTTCGGGACTTCCTTCGAAACCATGGAAGACGGGTCACGCTCAGGGAGGTCCGGTGCGCCGTGACCGATGACGGTCATCCCCAAGGCGGCGAGCATGGCCCCCATAAAAAACAGAAGGGTAAAACCGGGACGCGGCATTCTATTCTTCACTCCTTCCGGAAAGGCCGCAGCGGATATACTCAATCTTGATGCACCGGTCCATGACCACCTCGATCCCGGCCGCTTCCAGTCTCCTCGCGGCCTCAACAACCACGGCCTCCCCGTCTTTGACTTTCCGGATCTTCTTTTCACACGTGAAATTCCGCCGCCCTTTGGGGGGGCGGAATTTCACTGCATGAAGAACTTCAGATCCCCAGACCCTTCCCGCATGATCTCGATCTTGTTGTCCACGAGGGAGATGACGCTGGAAGGAAGGACGGGCAGGATGCCGCAATTCAGGATCAGATCCACTTGCCCACCGAATTGTTCAAGAAGTTCTTCCGGGTCCGAGATGACTTCCTCTGTGCTCCGGTTGGTGCTGGTGCTGATGATGGGGTTCCCCAGTTCCTTCACGAGCAAAAGAGGGACGGGATGTTCCGGGATCCGGATCCCGACGGTCTTGCTCCTGCTCCGGAGCAGCCTCGGAGTCTCTCTGCTGGCCGGAAGAATGAAGGTGTAAGGCCCCGGCAGAAACCGCTTCAGAATGCGGTACGCAAAATTGGAGACCATGGCATACCGGCTGATATGGGTCAGATCCGAGCAGACAAAAGACATGGGTTTCTTGGGATCTCTCCCTTTGATACGGATGATGCGGTTGACCGCATGAATGTTGGTAATGTCGCACCCCAGACCGTAAACGGTATCGGTGGGATAGATGATGACGCCGCCGGAACGCATGACTTCAACCGCCCGCTGAATGTGTCGTCCCTGGGGATTCTTAACATGGATATGGAGGACCGGAGCGGCCATAAATGCTTTATCCTTTGGGAAAGGATTATACCCAAACCATGGAATCTTGTACAGTCAAAAAGGCGGGCCGGGCCGGGCCGGTTATGCTCCGGAATCCTGTATATCAAGGGGATGAAGGCGGCGCTCAATCAAGAAAAATCAGGGCCGTTAAGAAACAGATCGGGGACTTGCAACTAGGGTCCGCCCGTCCGGGTCGACCGCATCACAGATGAGGTCGGAAAAATCGTCTGCCAGTTTTTCTTCCTCATCATGATCCATGGCGATCCCGGAGGCATCTCTTAAAAAATGAAAATATTCATGCACCAGGGTCTTGATATCATAATCCCTGGTGATATAAATGGTCTTACTCTCGGAATCATAAAGGCCGTCTACAGGGAGAAGCAGCCCGTACCGGCCGATCACCCTGCTGTTCATGGTCTGGTCCGAGATGATCTGGATCTCCAGTTCTCTCCGACCGCTTTTGAACTGATCATCCTTGAGACGCAGACCGACCCGCTTCTCAATGAAGCTTGGATAGACTTTGAACGAGACCTCCAGATACTTGTTGATCTCGTCATACTTGTTATACTCATGGTAGATCTGGGTCCTGCAGAACTCATTCTCCAGGGCCATGAACTTGACCAGTTCCACCCCCCCGTTGCTGTAACGGGCTCCGAGCATGTCGTTTTGGAGAAGGATCAGCACAAAGGATATCAAAAAAACTGTGCGTTTCATCAAACAACTTCCTGCTTCATTCTCTGCCTATGGCAGGGGCTCTTAAATGCATTTCCTGTCTTATTTTTCGGCATTTTATAAAAATACTTTAATATTTTTTAAACTCATTCCCCCTCTTTTTCCAAAATGGACAGTTTAGTCAGACGATAAAGGAAATTGCAGACCTCGAAATCCACCAGGGTGGACCGGGCGCAGATCTCACTGATGGTCCTTTTGCCGTTGATCAATGAGAGGATCAGCTGCTGGTCATTATTCAGTTCGGTCCCGTTGAGTTTCTCTTTGCCCCCCTTGGCAAAGGCAAAGACGATGTCCATGGAAGGGATGGCATGGCGCATCTTTTCCCATTCATCCTCCCTGCGCGCCCCTTCCATGAGAAGATTCATGACATCCAGTGAAAGATCTTCGGCCGGATCGATGTTCGGTTCCTTGTTGATGAACTCAAAGCGCCCTTCCGGGAAGAGGAAAAGGGAATAAACGATCTCCGTGGCCTGGACCTTGAGGGCCGCTCGAAGGTCCTCTTTGCGGACGGCGCCGATTCCGATCAAGGCCTTGCCGAGCCGTTTCGTGGGATCCTCTGCGCACAGGGTCAGCGCCCGCTCCCTCTCCTTTTCCGTGATCATCCCAAGCTTGATCAGCAGATAACCGAGTTTGTTCTTGTTGTCCTTGTCCATACCGGAGGCTGAAGAGATCTTCCCCTCACGAAAATAGAGACATTTCTCATCATGCCTGCTCTGGATCACCAGGGTCCCTGTGTTCCTGCAAGAGGCCATGAGCTGAAGGAGGTCAGGCACCCGGATGGTCTTCAACTCACCTCTCAGTTCCACCAGGGCGGAAGGCGCATTTTCGGAATCAGGGGCCGGCGCCGGAGGCTTCTCATCTTCCCCCTGCTTCAGCCCGGCGCTCAGAGGCTCACCCTCGCCGCCGGATCCGGGCGCGTCATGTTCCCGCTCCTTGGTCTCCTTCAAAGACGGTTTTGCTTCCGGGAGATCGGTTTCCTGCGCTCCTTTCCGCCTTAGGATCAAAAACAGGATGATCAGGAACAATACAAGAAGCAAGACCGCAGCGCCCAGTGACAGGATACCGTAATAGGCCTTCCGGGGCGCGCCTTGAACAGGACCCGTCGCTTCGATCTTTGAGAGATCGGCCTTCACCTCCTCCGCTTTCCCGGTCTTGTCCGCATCGGCTCCTTTCCCTCTCTCCCCCTGTCCCTTGCTCTCAGGCTCTTCATGCACGATCTTTTCAGGAGGCGCTTGCTGAGGGAGAGTCGAACTCCGGGCCTGGGCCTCTTCGTTCTTCTTGACGGGAGGCTTCGGCTCATCCGGCTTGGCTGTTGTCCCGATCTGAGCAGGGCCTGGGACAGGCGCCTTCAGGTCTGCCGCGACTTTCTCTTTTCCCGCAGGGGCCTGTACCGTCTCTTTGGCAACGGTGATGCCGGTCTCCTCCTTCACCGGCTTCTGATGCTGATCCCAACGTACCGGCGCCGGGTAAAAGGAGATATGGCTGACCGGCTGCACAAACCGAGAGATCTTCAATCCCAGAAGGATCTGCTGGCCGTCCGAATCCGAACCCATGCCGAGCAGCAGATTCTTGACCTTAACGATCAGGTCCGGCTGAAGCCCCTTTCTCGACACAACCGGGTCGGACGCAAATGACCTGGAGGTTTTGAGCACCACCACGTTCTGCATCACCCCGGTATCAAAATGCTTCACTGCGTCCAACAACCCGCTCTCCACACAGGCCGCATCGTAAGTCCCGTTGATCACCCCGGAGATATTGTCGGCGAAATGGGATGAGACACTTATTTTTTGAAATATTTTTTCCGGATCGTCCTCAAGGGCCTCCATCAGAAAGGACCATCTCGACCGGCTCTTCTCATCCATCACCAGACGCCGATTCCCCCTTTTCAGATCAGAGATCGAATGCACGGACCCGTTCCTGGCCGAGATCAGCAGGAGATTGTGAGTCTCTTCCTCAGACCGGGTAAAGTTCGAAATGAGCTGCAGGGCCCCGTCATGTTCATAATAAAAGACATTACTGACAACAGCCAGATCAGCCTCTTTGCTATCGAGGGCTCGGAACAGAGCATTCTCAGTCTGAAACGGGCGAACCGCGATTTTCTCATCCATACGGTCCTGGAGATAGCCGCAGAGAAGATTTGCCTCTTCTTCGGACCGGACCAGGGAGTTGTTATTCGGCACAAAACCGAAAGTCAACTGGGCCTGCGCCGATCCCGCCATCACCCATGTCATTATGAATCCGATCAAGAACGCTCGTTTCATAACGGTCTGTTCCTCAATTTTCTATCGGGGTCGGAACGGATTGCAGCGGGTTTATCTGAAGGGATAAACCTCCTGCCCTACCACCTGATTCAACCTGGCGATCGCTTTCACATAATCGAGTTTCTTGAAGAGCCAATGGGCATCGGACCAGCGTTTCTGAACCTGGGAGTCGTTCACATCCTTCACGGTCGTCATCCCGTACGGGTACCCCTGCCGCACAACCTTGACCTGCCGGATGGCCTTTTCCCTGGCTTCTTCCCGGATCTTGAGCTGCTCGTAGAATTCATTGACCTCCGTCAGAGCCTGCTGTACCTGAAGGGCGATCTGTTTTTGCAGATACTCATACTGATTCTCAAGCTCCACCATGTGGTGCGAGGCTTCCTTGTATTCCCCGTAACCTTTGAAGCCGTCAAACAGATTCATACGAGCGCCGATTCCGACCGTGCTCACAGAGTCCTGGTTGGCGTCGAAGTCGTCGCTGGTCCAGGTCTTCTTGGCGAACGCCGCGATCATGGGAAGGTTCGAAACGGCCGCCACCTTCCTTTGAAGCTTGGCGCTTTGAACCGCGTCCTTCAGCATCCGGATTTCCGGGCGGTTCTTCATGGCCGTATCCACCATGGCCTGCAAATCCTGGCGGAAGTCCGGATAATTCAGTTTGTCCCCCACGATGTTGATGGTCGCCGAGACATCCACGCCCATGGTGATTTTCAGGGCCTCCAGACTTAACGTCTCCCACTTGTTCAGCTCCGGGAGCCAGGTCCGCATATCGTCCAGGTCATACTGGACCTGAATCACATCCTTCTCCGGCGCGTTTCTCGCCCCCTTCTTGAAATCCGCATCCGCCGTCTTATAAAAGAGCTCCATCTCCGAGATCGTCTCCAAGAGGATCTTCCTCGCCTCACGGGCCAGCACCGCCTGCTGGTAAGAGGTCACCACGGTGAGCAGGAGCTGATTGCGGACGTCTTCTCGTTTGCTCTCGGCTACATTCACACCGAGTTTGGCCAGGCGGTTCATGTTGGTGATCCGGCCCCAGGTAAAAAGCGGGAGTTCAACCCCGGCCTCGGTCACGATCATCTTGTCATCGGTTAAATCGAAACGCTCCACCGTCATAGGCGAGGCATAGCCCACGACAGGCAGAGAAAAGTTTTGCAGATTGATGGGTTCGTCCAATTTGATGGAACTCGAACTCACCATGACCTGAGGGTAATACGCCGACCGGGCCTGCATGAGCACGGCCTTGGCCTTTTTCACCGCCGCTTCAGAGGCGATCAGCCCCTGGTCCTTTTCCATCGCGGCCTGAATGCAAGCGGCCAGATCCAGACTCTGGAGATCCACAGCGTATCCCGTCCCAGCCGTCATAATAAAAATAATTAAACCGATGATTCCCTTTCTCCACGTTTCACATTCTCCCATAACGCCTCCTCTCTTAAAATCCACATAGACTACAGACTATCAATAGGTCCGCTGCCGTTAAACCGAGTACAAGTCAGAGAACCCCAATATGCTCTCCCACAGAGGTAATTAACGCATGGCTTTTAGTGCCGTTCGTAAAAGAGGCTCAAAACTCGGCAAGCATTTGAAACCAAAGCTCTAATCTGCTATTTAAGTATCTCCCGGTGTGCTTTTTCTGTCAATGGGAATTTGACATATATACTGCTTTTCAATCCGTCCCGGATGGGAGCGCTTAGTGGCCCTATTCGTAAATACGGTCGCATTCGAGTGCCGTAGGGCGGCCTCATCTGCGTTCCGCTCCTTGCGGCGTACCACAGTGGGTACACCTCAGTAGCTCGCCTTGATGAGACTGCCCTACGACCCTCTCGGTACGTTACCATATTTACGAACAGGACCACTGAGAAGATCGATCGTGGGGAAAATAAGGAAAAATTAAAAGAACCGCTGGAAGCAAATTGTACCTCTCCTTATTCTGCTGACATTCTTTGGGAAAATAAGGAAAAATTAAAAGAACCGCTGGAAGGGGAATGGGTTCTGGATGCTCAGACAAGGAGGGTTTGTCTGAGCATCCAGAAAGATCCGTTTATCTCTTTTTCTGATGGGTCTTGCAAAGCTTTGAGGGAGCCTTTGCTCGGTTCTTGCACTGTTTCCCATCCTTGGTCTTGGCCATGCAGCGCTTGGTGGCCTTCTTGGCTGATTTCCTGACGGCCTTCTTCGCTCCCCTTTTCTTTGCCGTTCTCTTTACTGCTTTCTTTGCTGTCCTCTTCTTTGCTTTTGCCATTTTCTTTCCTCCTTTGTGTTGTTGATAAAAACAACGGAGATATAAAAACGTGGGGTTAACCATTAACCCCTATGACAGAGAGTTAAATAAACTCTCTAACTCAAAATAGCATAACGAAAAAAGGATTGCAAGGAAAAAATGTCAACTTTATTTATTTTTTTTCTGTCATTACTGCAAAACATATAAAACCAAAAACCGAAGGTCCATTCAAAATCCTTTCGTCGCCGTCTTCAGCCTGTGACACTCCTTTAGAGTCCGTGCGCGCTGCATGGATTCGAACGTTCGAGATAGAGGGGAAAATCGAATGCCGGACTATGAATCTCGTTGTGGCACGTCCTGCATCGGTCCTCTGAAACTTTCGATGGAATCGGTTCTCCATCGAGATGGGCTCCGCCGGGCCCATGGCAGGATTCGCACTGCACACCCGAGAGATGCGGGGTCTTGCTCTCGCCCAGGAAACCGCTTGGTGTACGGTACCCCACGACATGGCATACCACGCACTCCGGATCAAACTCGGATTTTTTATTCTTCAGGGTCTCGAAGGCAAAGGCATGCGGGGTGGCGGACCATGTCCGGAAGTTCAGAGGATGGCAGCCTGCACACTGCTTTGCCCCTGCATATCCCGCATCACCGGGCGCGGCTGGAAGAAAAGAGAGATCCTCCGAGAGCCGTTCTTCTCTGACCGTCTGATAAAAGCGCGTCACCTCGTTCTGCGCCTTTTCATCAAGGGGGATATCCTCCGAGACCGGGACCAGGGCGCCTCTGAAATTGACGACCCCTTTTCCCCGGATGACGGTCAGGCTGAGCTCCCCCAAAGACTTCCCGAGGTCCTCCCCGGCAACGGCGATGGTTCCGGCAATCCTTTCAGGTGTCCCGTCCCCTGAGGCATGGCCGATGACCGCGACATCTATCTCGGGGAAGGCCTCCAGAAATTTATTGACATCCATCACGTTGAAATGAATCAGCGCGACCGTCATGTCGCTCTTCTTCTTCATTTCCGGAAGGACCCGCCTCGCGGCCTCGACCGGGTCTTCGATCATGAGATGACCGAGGGACCTTCGATAAACCAGGGACGATACCGTGGAGTCGAGAAACCCGGTCACGGAGATGCGAAGCCCGCCCTTGGTGATGATCCGGTATGACGGGACCCAGCTCGTTCCGTCACGGCCGATCAGGTTTGCGCAGACGAACGGGAATGAAGCTTCCCGGATTCTGTCCAAGAGAAAGGCATCCCCTTGGGCAAAGTCATAGTCGCCGGGGATCGCGGCATCGTACCCCATGAGGCTCATGGCGCGGACCATGGCAGAGGCCTTGTAACCGTAGAACGTTCTGCTCCCGATGAGGGGCGGGAAGGATCCGAAAAAAATATCCCCGGAGTCGAGGAGGAGCGTGTTATCGGAACGGAGACGATCAATCAGGGTTTTTCTCCTGGCCACGCCGCCGAGCTGCGCCTCAGAACACCCGCACCGCTCCAGTTCTCCGTTGACGTTTCCGGTGTAAAGGATCGTGACCGGCGCTTCACCGGATTCATGTGACCGGATCCCGCACGAGGCCGTCGCGAGAAAACCGGTGATAAGCGGGAGGATAAGAAATATTGAAGGGGAGCGCATAGAGGGCTCCTTAGTGGTCCTATTCGTAAATACGGTGGCATTCGAGTGCCGTAGGGCGATCTCCTCGGCGTTCCGCTCCTTGCGGTGTACCAGAGGGGTACGCCTCAGTCGCGCGCCTTGATGAGATCGCCCTACGACCCTCTCGGTACGTCACCATATTTACGAACAGGACCACTTAGAGAACGCCGGTCAGGTCCCGCATGGAGGCCATGCCGTATTGAATCATATAGTCACGGATCCCCTGAATGACCTTGAGAGGGGTCATGGGATCCACGAAATTTGCGGTACCGACGGCCACGGCAGTGGCGCCGGCCAGGAGGAAAGAGACCGCATCCTCGGCATTCATGATCCCCCCCATCCCGATCAACGGGATCTTGACCGCCCGCGCAACCTGATAAACCATACGGAGCGCCACCGGACGGATGGCCGGCCCGGAAAGCCCCCCCATGATGTTGGCCAGTTTGGGTTTTCTGCTGTGGATGTCAATGGCCATGCCGAGCAGGGTGTTGATCAGGGAGACGGCATCGGCCCCTTCCCCCTCGGCCGCACGGGCGAACTCGCTAATATCGGTGACATTGGGCGAGAGCTTGACGATCAGCGGAAGCCTGCACGCCTTGCGGACCGTTTTCACGACGTTTCGTGTCTCGACCGGGTCGGTACCGAAGGCCATCCCCCCCTTCTTGACATTGGGGCAGGAGATGTTGAGCTCGATGCCGTCCACACCCTCCGCGTCATTGAGACAGCGGGCGACCTCGGCATACTCCTCGCAGTCCTGTCCATAGATATTGGCGATGATGCGCGTCTCCCGCCGCCTGAGCAGCGGGAGTTTATCTTCTATAAATGCCCTGACACCGATATTCTGAAGCCCGATGGCGTTGAGCATACCTGCGGGGGTCTCGCAGATCCTGGGGGGAGGGTTCCCGGGCTGAGGATTCAGCGAAAGCCCTTTGACCATGACCCCGCCTAAAGAGGAAAGGTCATAGAATTCGGACATCTCTTCACCGTATCCGAACGTTCCGGACGCCGTGATCACCGGATTCTTCATCCGGATGCCTCCGATGTTGACGGTAAGGTCCGGAGCTGAGGAGGATCTTCTCTTGTTCATCTCATAAATTTCCTTCAAGTGAAATTTTCAGTTTCTGCTGAAAAATTCACTCCCAAAGCACCTCTTCCGCCGGGAATACGGGGCCTTCCCTGCAGACCCTCTCATACCCCCTGGACGTACGGATCACACAACCCATGCAGGTTCCAATGCCGCATCCCATCTCCGACTCCATAGAGACCTCCCCTTGGACCCCCGAGTCCCTGCATAAACGGGCCACAGCTAAGAGCATGGGCTGAGGGCCGCAGGCGTAGACCCGGCACGACCGGTCGATCTTCGCCTTCCCCGGTAAACCGAGGGCAAGTTGGATCCTTTTTCTGAAGACCTCCACGATCATCCCCTGTTCCCCCGCGCTCCCGTCTTCGGTTGCAAGAACCTGGGGTATCCCCTGCTCCTCAAAATCCCGGAGTCCAACCAGTTCGTTCCCGGTTCCGGCGCCGAAGAAGAGGGTCGTATCAATATGTTTTGAACGCAGAATCCGGATCAGCATCTGAAACGGCGCGACACCGATGCCTCCGGCCACCAGCCATGCGGTCTTCACCGTCTTGGGAACGGAAAACCCCGTCCCGAGGGGGCCGATCAAGTCTATCCTGTCTCTCTTTTTCCTTCTTGCGAGCCAGCCGGTGCCTCTTCCCACGACCTTGTAGAGGATCCTGATTCTGCGGTCCATCAGATCATGGATGGAAAAGGCGCGGCGCAGGAGAGGGTCCACACCATCGGAGGTCCTGACCATAATGAACTGTCCAGGGGCAGCGGTTTCCGGAAAGGAGTCTGCGGCGAGCGTCAACCGGAAAATACCGGCGGACACCTCCTCATTCTCAATCACCTCTGAGGTCATTTGTCTGACGGACTTTTTGGACATCGGATATCCAGAACCTCGTAACCAATAATGCCGCTTGGGGCCCGGACCTCGATCTCTTCACCGATCTCCCTGCCGATCATGGCCCTTGCCATCGGAGAAAAGACGGAGATCTTACCATCATTGATTTCAGCTTCATCTTCACCCACGATCTGGTAGGTGACCTCTTTTTCCGTGGCCACGTTGATGAGCGTGACCACCGAGCCGAAGCTGATCTTCCCGGTCGAGATCCTGGTGGGATCAATGACTTCGGCCCTTGCGATTTTGGAATTCAGTTCCGCAATCCGCTTTTCTATGAACCCCTGACGTTCCTTGGCCGCATGATACTCGGCGTTTTCACTTAAGTCTCCATGGGCTCGGGCCTCCTCGATATCCCGCATGATCCGAGGCCTCTCTTCGTTCATGAGCTTTTTTAACTGCTCCTTGAGTTTTGCAAATCCTGCCGGTGTCATGGGAACCTTACCGTTCATTTTTTGACTTCACCTCCTGATTGATGATATTCCTGCAATGGAAGGACATTCATCTCTCCTCCCAGAATGGCTTCGATGCCGTTGACGGCTTCACGCGCCCCTGCTACGGTCGTAAAATACGGAATGGAATAGGTCAAGGCCGTCCGCCGGATCGAATAGGAGTCGAGTTTGGCAGCCGTCCCCGTCGGTGTATTGATCACCAGATCGATCTCATGATTTTTCATCCGGTCCACGATATGGGGCCTTCCTTCGACGACCTTGTTCACCACCTCGGAGATTATGCCGTGTTCCTGAAGGAAGCCTGCCGTACCGCGTGTGGCGATGATCTTAAACCCCATCCTGACCAGCTTTTCCGCTGTCTTGAGGATGGGCTGCTTATCCTTGTTCCGAACACTGATAAAGGCATTTCCGGATCTGGGGAGCAAGGTCCCGGAAGCGATCTGGGCCTTGGCATAGGCGTTTCCGAAACAGCGGTCGATGCCCATGACCTCACCTGTGGATTTCATCTCCGGGCCGAGGATGGTATCCACTCCCGGAAACTTCAGGAAAGGAAAGACCGCCTCCTTGACGCAGACGTAGGGGATCTCACGCTCCTTGGTGAATCCAAGCTCGGAGAGTTTCATCCCGGCCATGAGCTTCGCGCCCAGCTTGGCCAGGGGGACCCCGATGGCCTTGCTGACAAACGGAATGGTCCGTGACGCCCTGGGGTTCACTTCCAGGACAAAGATATCCCTGCCGTGCACGGCAAACTGGATGTTCATCAGGCCGACGACCTTAAGCTCCTTGGCCATGGCCATGGTCTGACGCCGGACCTCGTCAAGGATACCCTTGTCCAGTGAATAAGGAGGGAGCGAACACGCGGAATCTCCGGAGTGCACCCCGGCCTCCTCGATATGTTCCATAATCCCGCCGATGACCACATCGCATCCGTCGGAGACGGCGTCCACATCGATCTCAATAGCGTCCATGACAAATTTATCGATCAGCACGGGATGCATGGAAGAGGCCTGCACGGCCGAGGCCATGTAGGCCCGGATATCCTCGTCATGATAGACGATCATCATGGCCCTGCCGCCCAGGACATAAGAGGGCCTGACCACAACCGGATACCCGATCCGTCCTGCAATCTTCAGGGCCTCCTGAAGAGAAGTGGCCGTGCCGTTTTCAGGTTGTTTCAGGCCCAGATTGTGGAGCAGGCCTTGGAAACGCTCACGGTCCTCGGCTCGGTCTATGGCATCCGGAGAGGTCCCGATGATGCATACCCCTTCCTTTTCAAGGGGAATAGCGAGCTTCAGCGGGGTCTGTCCGCCGTACTGCACGATGACGCCGTCCGGCTTTTCGGTCCGGACGATCTCCAGGACGTGCTCCAGGGTCAGAGGTTCGAAATAGAGACGATCCGATGTGTCGTAATCCGTGCTCACGGTTTCAGGGTTGCAGTTGACCATGATGGTCTCATAGCCGATTTCCTGGAGGGCATAAGAGGCGTGCACGCAGCAGTAATCAAACTCAATCCCCTGCCCGATCCGGTTCGGCCCTCCGCCCAGGATCATGATCTTCTTCCGGCTGCCGGGGTCGGCCTCGCACTCCGATTCATAGGTCGAGTAAAGATAAGGCGTGTGGGCCTCAAATTCAGCCGCGCAGGTATCCACCGTCTTAAACGTTGCATGGATACCCATCTTCTTTCTCATCTCACGGACCAGGCGCTCTTCCCGCCCTCGGAGTTCCCCGATCCTCTGATCGGAAAACCCGTAGGTCTTGGCCTCCCGCAGCAGTGCTTCGAGGTGGGGTTCCTTCCGGAGGCGGTCCTCAAAATCGATGATCTCCTTTATATTGTGCAGAAACCACCGGTCGATCTTCGTGAGGGAATAGATCTCCTCCAGGCCCATCCCCCCCCGGAAGGCCTGCCCGATCATCCAGATCCTGTCGGCATTGGGGACCCTGAGGCCTGAGCGGATCTTGCCGGGGTCCGCATCACGCTCCTCAAACCCGCAGCTGTCGATTTCCATCGAACTCATGGCCTTTTGCAGGGCCTCCTTGAACGTCCTTCCGATGGCCATGGCCTCGCCCACGGACTTCATCTGCGTGGTCAGCGTGGCATCAGCCGCCGGGAATTTCTCAAAGGTAAATCTCGGAAACTTGACCACACAGTAGTCCAGCACGGGCTCAAAAGAGGCCGGGGTCTCCCGGGTGATATCGTTCCGGATCTCATCGAGGGTATAGCCCACGGCAAGCTTGGCCGCGATCTTGGCAATGGGGAACCCGGTCGCCTTGGAGGCCAGGGCCGAGGAACGTGAAACCCTCGGATTCATCTCAATCACCACCAGTTCCCCTGTCTCAGGATGAACCGCGAACTGGACGTTGGACCCTCCGGTTTCCACGCCGATCTCCCGGATGATGGCGATCCCGGCATCCCTCATGATCTGGTATTCCTTGTCGGTCAGGGTCTGCGCCGGGGCCACAGTGATGCTGTCCCCGGTATGGACCCCCATGGGATCGAAATTTTCTATGGAGCAGACGATCACCACATTGTCCTTGCGGTCCCTCATGACTTCCAGCTCGAACTCTTTCCAGCCCAGGACCGACTCCTCGATCAGGATCTGCCGGATCGGGCTGGCATCCAGACCCCATTCCACGTGGGATTCGAACTCTTCCATGTTGTAACAGATATTTCCCCCGGTTCCGCCGAGGGTGAAGGAAGGACGGATGATGTTCGGAAACCCGATCTCATGTGCCGACTCCATGGCCTTTTTCTTGCTGTCCACATAGACACTCTTCGGGAGCGACAGCCCGATCCGCTTCATGGCATCCCTGAACTCCTCGCGGTCCTCGGCCTTGCGTATGGCTTGGATGTCCGCGCCGATGAGCCTGACTCCGTACTGATCCAGGATGCCCGCATTTGAAAGTTCAATGGAAATGTTCAGGGCCGTCTGTCCCCCCATGGTCGGAAGAAGCGCATCGGGCCGCTCCCTCTCGATGATTTTTTTCAGGGTCGAGAGGGTGATCGGCTCAATGTAGGTCCGGTCCGCAAACTCCGGATCAGTCATAATCGTAGCCGGATTGCTGTTGACCAGCACCACCTGAAAGCCTTCCTCCTTCAGGGCCTTGCATGCCTGTACCCCCGAGTAATCGAACTCGCAGGCCTGCCCGATCACGATGGGCCCGGAACCGATCAGGAGGATCTTCTTGATGTCATCTCGTTTAGGCATATAATGAATAGTTCAAAGGGTTCAAGGGTTCAAGGGTTCAAGGGTTCAAGGGTTCAAGGGTTCAAGGGTTCAAACCGCTTGAACGGCTTGAACGGTTTAAACTTCCCCTTATTAGATCTCCTGGATCCATCCCCGGGTAAGGCCGTACTGCTTCAGCAAGGCCTTGGCCCTGTCATACTCCTCCGGCGTAATCCTGCGGCTGATCACATCCTCCATGTCCGGGGCCTTGTGCGCCGGGAAGTACTGGCTCATCAGGCTGATGGACGTCTCGGGCGATACCTTTTTAGAAATAAACCGCAGGACCTTTTCCGTGCCGGCCATATCCAAGGGAAGAACCAGGTGCCGGATCAGAAGCCCCCGCACCGCAATCCCGTCTGAATTCAGCCTGAGATCGCCCGCCTGACGGTGCATCTCCAGAATCGCCTTCCGATTCACCTCAGGGTAGTCCGGGACGCCCGAGTACTTCATGGAGATCCCGCCGTCTGCATAGCGCATGTCCGGCAGGTAGATGTCCACAACTCCGTTTAGAAGTTTCAGCACATCCAGGGAGTCATATCCGCTGCTGTTATAAACGATGGGGATTTCAAGACCTGAACGCCGTGCCCTATGCAATCCATCGAGAAGATGAGCGGCCTCATGGGTCGGAGTCACCCAGTTGATGTTGTGGGCGCCCAGTTCCTGCAGACGGATCATCATTCCTGCCAGTTCTTCCACCTCCGTCTCGACGCCGTGCCCCAACTGACTGATGGGGTAGTTCTGACAATAGAGGCAGGAGAGGCTGCAATGCGTAAGAAATAGGGTCCCTGAGCCCCTCCACCCCGAGATCGGGGGTTCCTCGCCATGGTGCAGATTCGAGCTCGAGATCAAGAGACGATGGTCCGCACCGCAGGCCCCTGCCTCCCCTTCAAGACGTTCGGCGCCGCACTCCCTTGGGCAGAGCCTGCATGACGGCCTCATCAAATCGTAGGCGCGCCTCACCCGCTCGGCAAGTTCCTGCTCTGAAAGCTGAAGATATGACGCCCCATGTTCCATGGTCTGCATTTTGCCGCCGGATCTTACGTGGTTTCAAGGGTTCAAATGGTTTAATTCAGCGAGAATTCCCCAGTCGGGGAATTCTCGCTGAATTAAACTTTTCCATCATCACGAGAAACCTCTCGAACAGATATCTCGAGTCGTGAGGACCGGGTGATGACTCCGGATGGTACTGAACCGAAAAGATCGGGAGCCGTTTGTGCCTGAGGCCTTCCACGGTCCGGTCATTCAAATTGATATGAGTCAATTCCACATCCTGATCCGCCCTCTTTAAAAAATCAATATCCACGGCGAATCCGTGGTTCTGTGCCGTGATCTCAACCTTTTCGGTCGAGAGATCCATGACCGGCTGGTTCCCTCCGTGATGGCCGAACTTGAGTTTATAGGTCCTGCCGCCCAAGGCAAGGCCTAAGAGCTGGTGCCCCAGACAGATGCCGAAGATCGGTTTCTGACCGATCAGTCCCCGGATCGTTTCCACGGCATAGGTGACTGCCTCCGGGTCACCGGGACCGTTGGAGAGAAAAATTCCGTCCGGATTCATATTGAGAATCTCCCGGGCCGTACACCCTGCAGGGACCACCGTGATCCTGCAGCCGAAGCCCGCAAGGATCCGCAGGATGTTCCTCTTGATCCCATAATCAATAGCGACCACCCGGAACCTCTCCGCAGGCGCCTTGGCATACCCTTTGCCCAAAACCCATTCAGCATCATCCCAGGCGTAGGGCGTTTGGCAGGTGACTTTCCGCACCAGATCCTGCCCGGCCATGGAGGGCCTCGCCGCAGCCCGGCGGACCAGCGAGACCGGATCGAAATCCGTGGTGGAGATGATCCCCTGCTGAGCGCCCCGGTCCCGGATATGCCTGGTCAGGGCGCGTGTATCGATCCCGCATATCCCGACGATCCCTTGTTTCTGGAGATATTCGTTCAGCGAGCAATCGGATCTCCAGTTGCTGGTGATTCCGCTCACCTCCTTGGCCACGAACCCCGAAACATAAGGCCTGCCGGATTCCACGTCTTCGGCATTGATGCCGTAGTTCCCGATCAAGGGATAGGTCATGGTCACGATCTGACCTTGATAGGAGGGATCGGTAAGGATCTCCTGATACCCCATCATGGAGGTATTAAACACAACTTCGCCGCCGTTTTCACCGGCGGCGCCGAATGATTTTCCTTCAAAGACCCGGCCGTCGGCCAAGGCCAAGATTGCTTTCATGTTCTCCTCAGTGAGTTCGCTCCTCTTTAAGTAGACAGCATACAGGGAAGAACCGAAAAACACCCGTACCGGAAGATCTGTCTGTCTACTGTCTACTGTCTACTCTCTTCTTCCACTCCCCGTCTTCATAGACCACCTTGCCGGAGACCAGGGTACAGACGGCCTTGCCTTTGAGTTCCCACCCGTTGAAGGGGGTGTTCCGGCTCCTGGAACGGAACCTATCGGTATCCACGTTGAAGGCCGCGTCCGGATGGATCAGAGTCACGTTGGCCGGAGCGCCCTCGCTCAAATCCCAGTTTCGGAGCCCGAGGATACGGGCCGGGCCGGCTGACATCCGTTCCACGAGCTGTGAAGGCGTGAGAATCCCATCATGGACCAGACGGAGCAAGAGGGGAAGGGACGTCTCCAGGCCGATCATGCCGAAGGCCGCGTTTTCAAACTCGGTCTCCTTCTCCGCAATGTTGTGAGGCGCATGGTCCGAGGCCACGGCATCGATAGTGCCGTCAACCAGCCCCTCGATCAAGGCCTCCCGGTCCGATTGGGACCGGAGCGGCGGGTTCACCTTCAGGTTCGTATCGTACGCCGTCAGGGCCTCATGGGACAGGGTCAGATGATGCGGGGTCACCTCGGCCGTCACCCGTACCCCAAGCCTCTTCGCGTTCCGTATCCTTTCCACGGATCCCCTGCTGCTGACGTGCGCGATGTGAAGGGCGGCGCCGGTGAGAGTCGAGAGGAGGATATCCCGCTCCACCATGATTTCTTCGGAAACCGACGGAATCCCTGGAAGGCCGAGCCTTGTTGCGACCTCTCCCTCATGCATCACGCCATTTGCGCTGAGGTTCAGATCCTCGCAGTGGGAGATCACCGGCAGTCCGAAGGTCTTGGCATATTCCATGCCCCGGCGCATCAATTCGGCATTCATCACCGGTTTCCCGTCATCGCTCAGGGCTGCGATACCTCTCTCGGCCATGTCTCCGATCTCGGCCAGGGTCTCCCCTTTCTGCCCGCGGCTTAAGGCGCCTACCGGGAAAACATGCACCAATGCGGACTTCCTGGCCTGGGTCATGATGAAATCCGTAACCGATCCCGTGTCGTTGACCGGGTCTGTGTTGGCCATGCAGGCTATGGCGGCAAATCCCCCCGCCGCCGCGGCCGAAGATCCGGTCTCGATGGTCTCCTTGTATTCGAAGCCGGGTTCACGCAAATGAACATGGATATCGATCAGCCCCGGCGTCACCCATAATCCTGAGGCGTCAATGACCCTCTCCCCCGAAAGCCCCTTGCCTCTTTGGATGATGCGCCCTTTTTCGATCCTGAGGTCCATGACCTTGTCAACCCGGTTCACCGGGTCAATCACCCTTCCGCCCTTAATAACCAGACTCACCGCGCCGCCCCCGAATAGAGAAAAAGAATGGCCATACGTACTGCAACCCCGTTGGTGACCTGATTGAGAATGATCGAATACGGCCCGTCCGCCACATCCGGGGCGATCTCCACACCCCGGTTGATGGGCCCAGGATGCATGATCAGGACGTCCTTCTTGGCGCCCTTGAGACGGGCCAGGTTCAGCCCGAAGAAACGGGCATATTCGCGAATCGAGGGAAAGAGGTTCCTCCCCTGCCTTTCCTGCTGGATTCGAAGCATCATCACCACATCCGCCCCTTCAATGGCCTCGTCTATCTGATAGGTGACATCCACTCCCAGCGTTTCCACTCCGAGGGGAATCATGGTGGCCGGTCCGGCGATCCTCACATGGGCGCCCATCTTATTGAGCGCCAGAATATTGGAACGCGCCACCCGGCTGTGCGCAATGTCTCCAATGATGGCCACCGTCAGGCCCTCAATCCGTTTTGTTTTCTCCCGGATGGAGAAAAGGTCGAGCAGCGCCTGCGTAGGGTGCTCGTGCGCGCCGTCGCCCGCGTTGACTACCGAGCACTTGAGCACTCTGGAAAGAAAATGAGCGGCGCCCGCCTTGGAATGCCGGACCACCAGGATATCCGTGTTCATGGCCTCGATATTACAGGACGTGTCCTTGAGGCTCTCTCCTTTAAGCATGCTGCTGTCGGATGCCGAGATGTTGATGACATCGGCCGAGAGTCTCTTCCCGGCGAGTTCAAAGGATGTCCGCGTCCGGGTCGAGGGTTCCAGAAAGAGGTTCACCACCGTGACCCCCCGAAGGGCGGGAACCTTCTTGATCTCCCTTCGGGATACGTCCTTGAACGACTCAGCGGTATCGAGAACGGCCTCGATTTCCTCCCGGCTCAAATCTTCGATTCCAAGGAGATCTTTGCGTTTTCCCCAGGCCATAATTTTAATTAAAAAATCAAAAATGAAATAATAAAAATATCTATGGGATCTCCCGAAGGATCACCCCGTCCTCATCCCCGTCCTCGGAGAAGCGGACCCGGATGGTCTGATCGTTTTTTGTCGGCACATATCTTCCTGTATAATTGGCCCGGATCGGAAGCTCCCGGAACCCACGGTCCACCAGAACGGCAAGTTGAATCATCCTGGCCCGGCCCATATCCATGATGCCGTCCATGGCGGCCCGGATCGTCCTTCCCGTAAAAAGAACATCATCCACAAGGATGATATTCCGGTCCTCAACCGCCCCCGGTATTTCCGTTCGCAAAAGACTGGGCTGATCAAGCCTGGACCGCAGGTCGTCACGGTACAGGGTGATATCGAGTATCCCCACGGGAACCCTGACACCGCATTTCTCGAAGATTTTTTCAGCAATCCTGCGGGCCAGGTGGGCGCCGCGGCTCCGGATCCCCACAAGCGTAATTTCGGAGAGGTCCTGATTCTTGTCGAGGATATCCGCTGCCAGCCGTCCGATCAGGCCTGCCATTTCCTCCCGGTTGATGATCCGGACCTCGACGGCATCGGTTTTTTGTTTTCTGGTCATAATCTCCGGGTCATAAAAAAGGCCTCCTGCTCAATCAGCAAGAAGGCCTCTCAAGGACCCCGCTTTCTTTCACGGTGAACTCAATCATCTGCGTCCTATCGCCCTTTTCCTAAGTTTTCTGACACTATAACATATTCATACACCTTGTCAAGTCATTTAACAAATCAAAGAATGATCCGGCAAGTATAGTTATCTCTCTTTCTCCAGATTATAATCCTTGATCTTGGTGAGAAGGGTCTTGTAGCTGACTTTGAGCTGTTCTGCGGCCCTGGTCTTGTTCCAGTCGTTTTCCTTGAGAACGGACAGCATCATCTCTCGCTCAGCCCTGGCGGCGGCCCGTGCAGCCACTTCCTGAAGTCCTTGCCCTGCAAGGAAATCTCGTGGCAGGCTTTCCGCAGGATGGACGGTTGAAATCCCCATGTCCTGTGACCCAATCCGGTTGCCGGCGCAGAGGATGGCCCCGCGCTCGATACAGTTTTCCAGTTCACGCACGTTCCCTTTCCAGACCTGGTTCTGCATCAAGGCAAGGGTCTCTTCTTCAATATGCAGGCCTTTTCTGTTCAGCTCCTTTTCGTATTTCTTCAGGAGGTGATCTACCAGAAGAGGAATGTCTTCCCTTCGCTCCCTGAGCGGTGGGATGGTGACGGGGACCACACTGATACGGTAGTAGAGGTCCTCCCGGAACAGGCCCTGACGTATGAGATCCTCAAAATTGTTGTTGGAGGCGGAGATGATACGCACGTCGATCTGAATGGTCTTGGTCCCGCCGAGCCGCTGGAAGGACTTCTCCTGAAGCACCCGCAGGAGTTTCACTTGCAGGGGGGGAGGAAGCTCCCCGATCTCGTCTAAGAAAAGCGTCCCGGTATGGGCCAGCTCGAAGTATCCGATCTTGCGCCGGTCTGCCCCGGTAAAGGCCCCCCGTTCATAACCAAAAAGCTCACTCTCCAGAAGTTCCGACGGGATGGCCGCGCAGTTGATTGCAATGAAATTAGACCTCGCCCTGTCGCTCAACTGATGAATCGACCGTGCAAAAAGTTCCTTCCCGGTCCCGCTTTCCCCCAGGAGGAGCACGGTGCTGTCGGTTGCCGCCACCTTCCGGATCTTGGCCGCTACCTCCAGAATGACCTGGCTTTTCCCGACAATCTCCGGCATCCCGTATTTTTTAGAAAGAGTCTCCTTTAAAACCATGTTCTCCCTGGCGATCTTCCGCGCCTCCAGTGCCCGTTTGATCAGGATCAGGAGATGTTCGGTGTCAAAAGGTTTGGTGATGAAATCCATGGCGCCGAGTTTCATGGCCTCGACAGCGCGCTCAACGGTCCCGTAGGCGGTCATGATGATGAGATCCACAAGGGCGCCCTCTTCCTTGACAGCGCGAAGGAGGTCGATCCCATCCATCTCCGGCATCTGAAGATCGGTCAGGATCAGGTCCACCCAGTTGCTGCGAAAGATATCCATGGCCTCCCTGCCGTCCTTGGCCTCAAGCACATGGTACCCTTCGGCATGGAGGGTCTGGTTCAGCATCCGCCGCATGCTCGCCTTGTCTTCCACAAGAAGAATATGGTCCAAAAGATTCCCTCTCTTGCTTTATTCTCGGTTCTTATCCTCTACGAGCCATCGGCCATATAGTGGGTAAGAAGGGTCCGAGGATTCCAGGGTTCAAGGGTTCAAGTGAAATACTTAAACACAAACAAAATCTCCAGAGAAAAACACTGGATCCCTTGACCCCTGATGTTTTCACCCACTCTTTTGGAGATGAACCTTATCTTATTACTCTCTTACGCCGAAGCCTTATGAATCGGAAGGGAGACGATCACCAGGGTCCCCTCCCCTTCTTCGCTCTTGATGGTGAGCGACCCCTGATGGGACAGGATGGTCTTCTGCGTGATGGCCAGTCCCAGGCCCGTCCCTTCGCGCTTCGTGGTAAAAAACGGCTCAAAAATCTTCTTATGGTTTTCCTTGGAGATCCCGCATCCGTTGTCATGAATCCAGATCTCCATCCGGCCGGCAATCCGTTTTTCCTGGATCTTGATTTTCCCCTCTCTGCCTACGGCCTCCAAGGCATTCTTAATCAGGTTGGTCAGGGCCTGCCGGATCAGTGTATGATCCGCATACACGGGAAAAGAATCTTCAAATAAGGTCTCAACCTTGCCCCCGCTCTTTTTGATCTCTTCGGACAGCACGTCCAGGGATTCCTTGACCAGATCCCCGAGACGGCATTCTTCCCTGTTCAGCTCGACCGGACGGGCAAAATTGAGAAAATCCGTCAGCATGGCGTCAAAGCTCTTCACCTCTGCCATGATCCCTTCCACCGACTCCTTGAGGAGATCGTTATGAACAGCCTGGCGTTCCACCAGCCGTGCATACCCCAGGATGGCGCCTAGGGAATTCCGGAACTCGTGGGCGATGCCCGCCGACATCTTCCCCAGGTCCGCCAGGCGGTTCTTCAACTCCACTTGGCGCTGGAGTTCCTTGACTTCGGTCAGGTCCGTAAAAACGAGCGTTATGCCGATCATCTCCCCATCATCCCCCTTGAGCGGGGAGGCGTTCACTCCGAGCCATCTCCGCTCGCCGTCCTGCAGGGTGAAGGGAATCTCCTCTCTCAGGATCTTGCGGCGATCCTCAAGGACTTTTTTCAGGATCTCCTTCAACTGATCCGATCCTTCCATGACCACCTCAAAGGACTTGCCTATGGAATCAACGTCCCTGGGCCAGCCCAGGATCTCGGCCGCGGCCAGATTCATAGACGTCAGATCCCCTTTACAGTCGAAGGCGATCACGCCGCTCACCATGCTCTCCAGGATGCACTGGTTGTAACGTTCCATCTGCCGGATACGTTCCTCTGCCTCCTGGTGCATCTGGATCAGCTCATGCTTTTTCTCGGATATCTCCTTAAGCGTCTTCTGAAAGGTGTTGAAAACGAAGGCCATGTCCCTGCTGCCGCCGCCGGAAGACTTCCCGGACTCCATCACCCCATCCGGATTAAACGCCTCTTTAACACCCTGCCGGATTTTGCGCAGCCCGTAGATGACGAGAAGAAAGATGAAAAGTGTCAGGGCGATCAGCCACAAGGCGGCCCTGAACAGGTCCGGCTGATTCAAGGATTCCATGGCGTGTTACCCCATCGTTGGTACCAGGCGATCATAGAGGTTCCCCAGAAGAGGCTCATCAGAGCGCCCAAAGAGAGAAAGGGACCGAATGGAACGGCGTATTGACGGCCTTTCCTGAAAAAAATCATCAGGAAAATTCCTACGATTGAACCTGCGAGCGAACCCAGCATGATGGTCAAGAGCATCTTCTGCCAGCCCAGAAAGGCGCCGATCATGGCGATCAGTTTGATGTCCCCTCCTCCCATCCCCTCCTGTCCGAAAATTTTCGGGCTCACCTTGGCGATGATGTAAAATATCCCGAATCCTAACGCTGAGCCGAAAAGCGCATCCGGGAACTTCGGCGGGATGGAGAGTGTCATGGCGGACAAAGGGGAAAACATGGGGATGATCATACTCCCCAGAAGCCCGACCCCGATCCCCGGCAGGCTGATCAGGTCCGGAATGATCCTGTGATAAAGATCAATGAAGGTGATGACCACAAGCGCTGAAAAGAAAAGGCCATAAAAGAGGGCCTGCGCAGTGATGCCGTATCGGATATAAATATAAAAAAAACCGGACGCATTCAATAATTCCACCATCGGATATTGAAAGGAGATCGGGCTTTTGCAATGCCGGCACTTCCCGATCAATATGAACCAACTGATGATGGGGAGGTTGTCATAAAAACGGATCGGCTCGCCGCATCGGGTACAGTGGGAGGATGGAAAAACCAGGGACTCATTCCTGGGAATCCTGTAGATGCAGACATTCAAAAAACTGCCGATCATTGACCCAAAGACAAAGACAGCAGCAGGGATGAATATTTCAGACGCCATGTTTGGCTTTTCCGTTAGAGAGGTATGAAAACAATTCCCTATATTGATTATAGCCTTTTCTTATATTTTTTCAAGGAATTTCATAAGGTTAGCAAAGAATGTCTGTGCCGGATCCGAATATCACCTCTTAAGGCCTTTCCGGGCGATGAATGACCCGCTGGTTTGCGATGGATGGTGTACACCGAGTAAAGAATCTATTGACCGATTTTTAATGGTTTTTGCGGCATCGTGCAGATGCCTTGCCCTCGCGTAATAGCCCATATTTTCCCAGACCTTGAGAACACTCTGCATGCGGGCTCGGGCCAAGGTCTCAACATTGGGGAATCTCTTCATGAACCGGCGGTAGAACGGAACGGCCGTATCAACCCGGGTCTGCTGAAGCATGATCTCCGAGATCCAGATGCTGTAAGGATCGCCGGACTTTCGCCAGGGTAAATCTCGCCGATTGCGTCCGTACCAGTCGAGAAGCCGCTCGGCCATATCGGGTGCGGGTATTTTTTCCCTTGCTCGGCCCATGATGCAGACCTCATCCTGATAAACATCCATTCGGGGATTATTAATAAGCTGACAAGAAATTTCAGAGCAGGACCGCTGAAATCGGGAAGGCGCTGTCCACGCCTTTGAACTTGGCATCACCGACATAGTAAAGACTGATCTGTCTCGAAAGGACCGGGTCGAAATAGTAGAGATACCCCACGTCCCCGTCTTCGCCTGACTGCAGGTCCACAATCTGCGCAATGGCCTGGATCATCTGCCGGCTGAGAACAATCCCGAGATTGTAAAGATTTCCTTCCGCATCCACGGAGACGCCGGAGACGGTCTTTTCCATGGATTTCTTGGATTGAAGGGTATTGAAAAAGGTCTCTTTTTCTTCTTGGCTTGTAAGACTCCTGCCCAGAGATTCGACCATGTCGTCAAAATCCTTTTTCTTTCTCAGGAAACGGTCCATGTCCCCTGCAGAAGAAAGACGGCCCGCGATATTGACATTACGTCCGATCACGGTGTTGTCCACCCGGTCTTCGCCCGCAATAAAATCGGCCACGAAGGCCACACCGGTATGGATGGAGATCCCCATCTGAAACTGGGTCTTGCCGCTTTTTCGAAGAGACCGCAGAGTCTCCTGGATCCTGACCGCCATGCGGAGCGCATTCAACGGGTCTTCCTTACTCCGGGTCTCCACTCCGAAGGTGACCATCATGCCGTCACCGGTGAATTTGTCTATCTTCCCGTGAAGTTCATTGACGATTGAAGTCAGGGGATCAAAGATGGCATACAGTTCGTTCGTCAGCTCACCGGCGGAGATGGCCTCCTCGGATTTCTTTGTGAAGCCTCTCAGATCCAGGAAGACGGTCGTCACGTTTCTTGCCTCATTCACGATCCGCCCGTTCACATGATAGCGGTAAAGACTCCCTGCATTGTAGAGATCTTCAGCCAGCGAAGCCTGCTTTTCCGACAGGATCTCAACGTTTCTCTTCAAGATCTGGACTATTTCATTCCGCTTCAAGGCCTGCATGAAATCCAGATAGGCGCTGTTGAGTTCCGAATGGGAGAATTCCTCTTTCTTGATGTTCTTGGAAGAGAGGATCTTGCGGCCCACTTCATCATAATCCATCAACAGGTAGCGGACCAGATCAGCGCTCTTCAATAAGTCTGAAGCGGTTTTTTGCCGAATGGACTCCGGACAGCCCGAGAGCTCCTGGATCTTCTTCAACCACAGGGTTTCATTCCTCTCGATTCCGTTTCGTATACGAGAGGAAAGGATCCCGAAAATTTCCTTAAAGCTGTTTAACGTGATTTTGAATCTTGCATTGTCGACCCCCAAGATGTCCTGTATGTTGATCTCCTCCTGTTCCGTGGTGACGAGCGGGAGCTGATCTTCAAGGATGGACCGTATCAGGGAGGCATTGAACGCCGGGCCGAACCGGAAGGCAACGCTTTTAGGCGCGTGTTCCTCAACCTTTTTGAGCGTCTCTTGATGAATGCCGGAGAGCAGGACGGAAAGCTTAGAATGGAGAAGGTATTTGTGATAGGGTTTTCTTCCCCCGGAAGAAATGAATTCATGGACGATTCCGGAGAATACCTTCGCGAGAGATAGATAAAAAAGATTATAGAGACCGCTTCTGCGTTCCTGCATAACCGCCTGCATCTGTATCTTGATCAACATCTCCTTGAGGCGATCAATGCTTTCAACGGTCTTCAACTCGTCTTCCTGTTCCCCGATGGCAACGGGATAGACCGCCTGAAGAACCTCACGAAACAGGGCTCCCAGAATCGGCGGGAAATCGACAAAAATCTTCTTCTGTCCGCCCTGGATCTCGTCCCCCTGAGGCAGTTTGGGAAGCGGGTATCCAAAGAGTTCCCCCGCCTCTCTTTCCAGGTCAACGATGTATTTAAACGATGCCGTCTCTCCCGGCTTCATTCGAAGGAGATTTTTCATATTCTGACCTTTACCCTGCTATCCTATGGTTCCATGTACAACTTCCTGATCTTCTTCATGTCTTCCCAGACTAAACGCTTCTCGGATGGATACCGCAAGAGGTAGGCCGGATGATACGTGGGCATGACCTTAATCCCATCCATGTCATGGAATCTCCCCCTTAATCTGGAAATCGAATCCCTGGTTTTCAACAGGGTTTTTGAGGCCGGAGCGCCGAGGGCGCATAGGATCGAAGGGCGGATTGCCCGGATCTGCTGCCTTAAAAACGGGACACAAGCGGCGATTTCATCCTCTTCAGGTTCCCGATTCTCAGGGGGTCTGCATTTCACGACGTTGGTGATATAGACATCATCCCTGGTCAGATCTATGGACGCGATGATTTTGGTCAGAAGCCGGCCGGCCTTTCCCACAAACGCCAGCCCCTCCCTGTCTTCGTCCTCGCCGGGCCCTTCCCCTACGAACATCAGGCGGGCGTGAGGGTCCCCCTGTCCGAAGACGATCTTCTTCCTCCCTTGATGGAGGCGGCACCGTGTGCATTCACCGAGGATCTCCCTGACATGCTCCAACGACAGGTCTTCTTCAAGGCTGAGACCCGGGTTCACTCCCCCGGAGGCCGAGATCCATGATGGGATCTCCGGCATCTGTCCGATGAGATGCCGTTTCAGGCCTGATAGAATCTGAAGGAGCTTATTCGGATCCATGCATCCTGCTTACGGAAACCTTCAAGGGTTTGGGACAAAGGAAATTTTCAATGCGCCGGGCAATTCCATCCGGATCCAGACCGTATTTCCTCCGAAGAACCTCCTGTGATCCCTGTTCGATAAAATGGTCCGGCAGGCCGATCCGAAGAAGCTTTACATCATGGATCTTCTCCTGCTCCAGGGCCTCCAGCACGGCGCTCCCGAAACCGCCCATGAGCGCGTTCTCCTCCACCGTGACGAGATGGTTTGTCTCGGAGAGAACCTCACGGATCATGCTTAGATCCAGAGGTTTTACAAACCTCGCATTCACCACGGTGGCGTGGATCCCTTTTTTCTTCAAGATCCGTGCGGCCTGCAGGGAGGGATAGACCATATGTCCGATGGCCAGGATGGCCGCATCCTCTCCCAGGGTCAGACGTTCGGCCTCTCCGATGGCCAGCAGACTGGGATAAGGTTCAAGCTCCACCCCGGTTCCAACTCCTCTCGGATACCGGATGGCCGCAGGATGATTGCAGACGAGCGCGGTCTTCAGCATGTTCTGGAGTTCGTTTTCGTCTTTTGGAGACATCAGGATGATATTGGGGATATGGCGTAAATAGGAGAGATCAAAGTTTCCATGATGGGTCGGACCGTCATCTCCGACCAGTCCCGCCCGGTCCACGGCAAAGACCACCGGGAGATCCGGCAGGCAAACGTCATGGAGGATCTGGTCGTAGGCCCTCTGCAAAAATGTGGAATAGATCGCAGCCACGGGTTTGAACCCCTCTGCAGCCAGTCCTGCCGAGAAGGTGATCCCGTGCTGTTCGGCGATCCCGACATCGAAAAATCGGTCCGGAAATTTCTGCGCAAAATAGTGGAGGCCTGTGCCTCCCGGCATGGCCGCGGACACGGCCACAATGCTTTCATCCTCGAATGCAAGCCGGGTCAGGAGCTTCCCGAAGACCTCGGTATAGGTCGGAACGTCCTTGCCGTTGCCCAGGATCTTCCCGGTCTTTCTTTCAAAGGGCCCGACCCCATGGAAGACCGATGGATTCTTTTCGGCAGGCTCGTAGCCTTTCCCTTTCTGAGTGGTCACATGAACCAGCACGGGCCTTTTCAGTTTTTTCACATTCTCGAAGGTCTGAATCAACCGGTCAAAGCGGTGTCCCTGAATAGGCCCCACATATTCAAACCCCAGTTCCTCGAAGACCATGCCGGGAACGATCAAACCTTTCAGTGAATCCTCCAGCCGCTTGGCCGCCTTCAGCATGGACCCGCCGATTCCGGGAATATTCTTCAAAACATTCTCAACGATCTTCTGGATGGAGACGTAAAAATCACCGGTCATGTGCCTGGAAAGATAGGATGAAAGCGCGCCGACATTCGGGGATATGGACATCTCGTTGTCATTCAGCACGATGATCAGATCTTTTTCCGAGGCGCCCCCCTGGTTCAGCCCCTCGAAGGCCAGACCTGCGGTCATGGATCCGTCTCCGATCACGGCAATGACCTTATGGTCTTCGCCACGAAGGTCCCTGGCCTCGACCATTCCGAGCGCTGCGGAGATGGACGTGCTGCTGTGTCCCACGGTAAAGACATCATAACGGCTCTCTTCCCTTCTGGGGAAACCGCTGATACCGCCGTACTGACGGAGACTTCTAAAGGCCTTCCGCCTCCCGGTCAGGAGCTTATGAGCATACGCCTGATGTCCCACATCCCAGACAATGCGGTCCTTGGGAGCATCAAATACATAATGCAGGGCGATCGTCAGTTCCACCACGCCGAGACTCGAAGAGAGATGCCCTCCGTTGGATGAAACCGTGCTGATGATCATGTCCCGGATTTCTTCCGCGAGCAGCGGGAGTTCGGCCATCTTCAACTTCTTCAGATCTGCGGGGCTGTCGATCCGGTTCAGATATTTATACATCTTAATTGATCCTTTCCACCATATACCGTGCAATCTCTCGAAGAGGGTCCGCACGATCATCAAACCGGCTTAAAGCATCCAAAGCCGATTCCATAAGTTCCCTGGCTCTGTTTTTGGATTCCTGGATTCCATAGGCTGCCGGATAGGTCTTTTCCCCCTTTTTCAGGTCGCTTCCGACCTGTTTCCCCAATCTTTTTTCATCCCCCAGAAGATCAAGGAGATCATCCGTGATCTGGAACGCAAGTCCGATCTTCTCACCGTATTCCGTGAGATCCTGCATCTCCTGCTCACCGGCATTCCCTACGATCGCCCCGACCCGAACAGCCGTTCGGATCAAGGCCCCGGTCTTGTGGGTATGAATATATTCCAGGATGGGGAGATCCACGGTATCTTTTCCCTCGGAAAGAATATCCACGGTCTGACCGCCGACCATCCCCATGCACCCGGCCGCGGCTGCAATCTCCCGGACCATTTGCAGGCGTTTCCCGTCCTGAATCGGGGAAGATGCAGAGTCGGAAATCACATAGAAGGCATGGGTGAGGAGCGCGTCACCGGCCAGGACGGCCACGGCTTCTCCAAAGGCCTTGTGATTTGAGGCCATGCCCCGCCGCATGTCGTCGTTGTCCATGGCCGGAAGATCATCGTGGATCAAGGAGTAGGTATGGATCATCTCCAAGGCGCAGGCTGCGGGAAGCGCATGCTCCATAACGCCTCCGACGGCCTCACAGCCCGCAAGGGTCAAAACCGGCCTCAGCCTCTTTCCTCCGGAAAAAAGGCTGTAGCGCATGGCCGAGTGAAGCTTCTCAGGATAGTCCTGTTCCCTCGGAACAAGCCGGTTCATGGTCCGATCGATGAGGTCCCGTCTCTCCTTGAGGTATGACTTTAAATCCATGGCTGTTCTGCACGCGGCGGAATGTTGAAAAGGGATTTTCATGCTCAATTATGGGTTCTTTTCATTCATGGTCCCCTGTGAGGTCAAAGGGCTCGATCCTCTCGTTTCCTTGATCATCACGAAACAGGATCTCAATTTTTTTCTCGGCCTCGTTCAATTTTTTATTGCAGAACCTGGCCAGGCGGATCCCATCCTCAAATCCCTTGAGGGAATCTTCCAGAGAGAGTTCTTCCCCTTCAAGCTTTTGCACAATATGTTCAAGCTTGGACAGGGCCTCTTCGAATTTCTTCTCCGCCATGATTCGCTCCGGAAATAAAAATATTGTTGGATATTATTCTACAGAACCCCTTGTAAGTCAAGGGAAATACTTCAGCCGCGGCGGGCCGTTTGTCTGGGACATCGTTGAGACCGGCGTGACGGTCTGCAGGAAGTAACGAATGTGACCTTGGCCCCATTGATTCACGATATAGGGCGGCGCCTCTGAAGAACAAGGAGAGAACCCAAACCGTACCCGAGGCGCCAATATCAAATTACCAAAGTCAGGCCCCAAGAGACTACTCAATCCCCACGGAGTCACTCAATCCAAGATCATCCAGAATCTGCCTGAGTTCCGATTCAATGTGTCCGGCAATATCCGAGTTCAGGGTGACCGAAAAGTTGACCCCTACCTGAAGATCATCCCCGGCTTTCAACTTGGGAAGAATCTTCGTGCCCAGACGGTTCCACAATTCCGGCGGGATTGTTCCGACCAGCCTCAGAGTCCGTTTTCCAGGTTCCGGGGTAGGCCCAGGTTCAGGACCGGGTTCTGGTCCAGGCTCTGGTCCCGGACCAGGTTCTGTAGGCTCCTCAGGTTTGGGTACTGCTTTCACTCCAGCCTTGAGTAATTCGGTTTTATCTTTTCTGAGCAAGAAGACACCGGATTCGAAGGCCACTTCTTCAGGAAGAATCAATTCTTTAAACCAGAGCCGCTCATAAGTACCATCCGCCTTCTGCCCCGAACCCAGACCGAAATCTCCGTTACTCACAAATTCAACGATCTTTCCCCGTAGAACGGTATCAGGATCTATTAATCTGGTTAACGATCCGTTCAGGAAGCTCTGCCGCAAACTGGTGAGCGGCCATGCGCCTGAAGCCTTCAGTGCCGGCGGCCAGTTACGGTCGATGTATCCCGCACCCACGGATTCATTCAGGAGGGCCTCCGATCTCATGGCCGTAATCACTCTGCCGCAAAGAGTCTCACTCATGCTCGCATGTCCGGCACCGATATCCACCACTCTCAGCCCATCCGGCTCCTGATTGTCGGAAAGAACCAGGTATCTATATCCGCCCCAAACCTCATCCTTGGCATCCTCTTCGGAAACTTCTATCCTGGCTTGTATATCCGCCCGATCCGTGCGGTCAAAGTCAGAGCCCAAAGTACCGTCCTTGATCTCATTAGCCACTCTCTTCCAGGCAAGCCAGATCTCGACATTCTCTCTCAGGTCACGCCCAGGTCTCTTCAGACACCAAACAAGAGATCCCGGATACAATCTCGGAGACTTCCCTCTCTGCTTTGTCCACTCTGCAACCTGATTGCGAAGCGGTCCGCTTCCCGTCCATTCATCCTTCGGATCCATCAAGACAAGAGTGAGCCTTGGAGTGTCCTGTATGGAAGAACTATCCTTTGGATATTTTACGATCGGGATGCCGGCTCCGCGTTCAAATTCTTTCACAACCAGATTATCCATTGCCGGTTTTATTTCAGAATCTTCATCGAGGGAGGCTCTTCGGTCGCTGACGACCTTCTTCAAAGTGGGTTGATGCCTGATCTGGAACCCGTCCGACCCAATCTTCCGGATGAAAAAGGCCTTGGATTCCAGAGCAAACGCCGCATTATCGACTGATGTCGTATCCACTCTCGGTTCTCCAAGTGCGAACCGAAGCTCGGGCAAATGGGCTACCTTGTCCACCTGACCGCCGGAGGACTCAAAAAGTATGGTCGAGGCCACACGGCGATGAATGTCCCTAAGAGGTCCTTTGGTATCTGCATCCAAGGCCCCCGCATGGGAATGTTGGCCAGAGATGTCGGCCTCAATAGCGGCCACAAGCCTGGACTCGCCCAGTTGGCCGAGGATGACTCCCCGAAATTCCGGCGCCCCGAGTGGAGCAGAACCCAATGTAATCAACGGCTCATTTCGTGCCCGCTGATACGCGTCCCGATAGGCCCAGGATATCCACTGGGCAAGCATTGCCAGGGTTCCACGCGTTTGCTGATACTGTTGAAGCGCTTGCCATTTCCGTTGAAAAACCGAAAGGGTCGCAGGATGAAAGGGGTAACAGGCTTCAAACCGGCTCCTCAGAAATTCTTTTGCCTTGGACTCCGTGGATGCCGTATCCACCGCAGTCCAATGGGATGGAAGCTCAGCCCGTCGTTCGAAGCACCAATCAGCATATGCCTTGGCAACATTTTTTCGGATCCTCTCGCTCCCCAAATCCTCAAACAGACGCCTCCGGACCACTTCGCTGATCTCGGTCTCGTCATTTGCGATCAAGTCCTTGGCCACGCGGCGGACGACTTTTTGGATCCTGTCCTGCCATTCCATATCCCAGTCCGTCATCTCCACCTGGCTGCGTGGAAGACTGATGACTGCAGCACCCCGCGTCGTGCCGGTCATGGCCACGGTTAGATTCTGGAGAAAGGCGTGAAAAGAGTCCGCCATTTCCCGATGCCGGTTCATAAAATTCAGTACTTCATCAAAGAGGATGAGCACGGTCCCGCCCGCTGCGTCAAACACCCTTCCGATTGTCTCGGTTCCAGGCGGCGTTGTTTTAGCAGCCTTGCCAAGTGCGGCTACGCCCTTATCCCCGGCAAGCTGCCGTGCAACATCAATCCACGGAGTCTCACGCCCGTCTTGGGGGTCCCATGCATTACCCACAAACACGGCCACCTTTGCTTCCGGAACAGCAGAGAGCCCGGCTCCCTGAAGAAGCTCTGAAACACCCGGATAGGCGCCGGCCTTCTTACCATTTTTAGCAAGGTGGTAGAGTGCCGTGAGGGTATGAGTCTTGCCGCCCCCGAACTGCGTGATCAGGGTCAAGACCGGCGCCGTGTCAGCAGTTTCACCGCTCAGACGGCGGAGGACCATTCCCGCGTGTTCTTTCAGAGCCCTGGTAAAGCACGTTCGTGAAAAGAATTGCTCGGGATTTCGGTAATCCTCCGGCGCCGTTTTTGCAACAACTTGTTCAAGGGCAATGGCAAACTCATCCGGATTAAATGAACGACCCTCTCGAACTTCTTTTCGTGGTGTTGCCACCTTGTACCAGGGTTCCATAAAAACTCCTTTCACCGCGGAGGCGCAGAGACCGCGGAGAATTCTTTGTAGTTAAGGACAATGCGTTTGATGCCGGATTTGAGTACCGGTACGTTGAAGTTGATCAATAACCCGACAGTCCAGCCGCCAAGCTTCAGGTAGGTCAACAATTGGGCTTCGTGGATGGGTTGAAGGGCGTCCACCGCCTTCAGTTCGAGTACCACCGCTTCTTCGACAAGGAAGTCCAATCGGTATCCACACTCCAGTTTCACACCCTTGTATGTCACGGGCAAGGGAACTTGTCTATCGAATTTCAGACCTCGTAGCTGCATTTCATGGGCGAGGCATTCCTCATAGGCAGATTCCAACAAACCAGGCCCAATAGTCTTATGGACCTCAATAGCTGCCCCGATTATCTTTTCAGTGATTTCCTTCATATCGCTTTTCTCTGCGTCCTCTGCGCCTCAGCGGTGAATCCTTCTTAATTCATTGCTTTGACATCCATTACTATCTTCGTCTTTCCTCTGCGTTCTCCGCGCCTCTGCGGTGAATCCTTATCGCGGTACCGCGAGCAGCATGGCGTCCAAGAGCCTTTTTTCCTCTGATCCCTTTGGGTAAAGAGCCGAGAGGGCATTTGCAAGCCTTAAGAAATCTGGGCCGCGGTCCTGCTCGGCCTTGATGAGCGCCCGAAAGCCGTGGGCCTGCCCTTCCTTTCACAAACTAACCACCTTATACCAAGGTTCCATGACTATTCCCCTCCCAATGGTCTTCTCAAATGCTCAAAAAGCTTCAATGCAGAACTTTTCAGGCGATACAAATTTGCATACGCTTCAGGGGCAAAATCATTTTCTGCCTTGTACATTCTGTATCTTATTCCATCAGTCACGACGATGTCCCTGGTGACTCCCAACTCGACGAGATACCTCTTGGCCTGCTCAAGGGCACCTTCCACTCCGGCTCCAAGTCTCTTTGCCTCGATAACCAGATGACAATTTTCAGGATTCCGAGGTAAAGAACGAAAAACGCATACATCAACTCGTTTCCATTTAATAGCAATCTGCTCCACCTGCCATCCGAGAGCGCGAAGTAACGGAACGACAAAATGCGCTATGAGTTCATCTTCAGTCGGATGTTCGCCGAAGGCTTGCTGGTTCCAATAGAAACTGAATAGGTCATGGGCCTGTGCAACCAAGCCTTGTAACGGTATCGGGACTTCATCCAACGGTGGTTCTTCTTCTGGTAACTTTGGCAATGGTGCAGTTTGCCAATGAACGGGCGGCGACTGAATGAACCGATAGGCGTAATCCAAAACCGTTGCATTGCCAACCTTTGAAATCCGCGGGGGATTTGCCCCAAAAACTAACTCATCAAATTTATATTCATCAGGTAATCGAGACCAGTGTACCCTCCTTGCGTGCTGCAAGTCCCATCCGTTAACATCATCGAACTGAGGAAGATACTGGTACCCACCATCCACAACCCCAACGGCCTGAATTGATGCTTGACTTACCCTCAGAAGGAATATATCTCTCGGGATGACCTCGGACGCAAATCGTCGAACGTAACTTCCTTCAAATTCATCATCGCTCAGTTCGGGCCGCCATTCTCCTGCGTCACCGGGCCCAATTAAGGCAACGCCGTATTTTAGAAAAACGTCCGCATAGGACCGGGTAATTGGACCACCAGAGACCTGCCATACATTTCTTGTTATTGCTACCGCCACCCCGTCACCTCGGTACCGCCAGAAACATGGCATCGAGCAGGCGCTTCTCTTCGTTGTTTTTTTGGGTAAAGAGCCGACAGGGCATTGGCCAAGTGTAGGAAATCCAGGCGGCAATGCTGCTTCAGGTGGATGGCGAACTCATCCGGATTAAACGACCGGCCCTCACGGACTTCCTTGCGCGGCGTGACTACTTTATACCAGGGTTCCATTATCCTCTCCTATCCCGCTAAGGCCTGCACATATTTTTCTCTGTGTGACCACACGGCTGGCTTTACCTCGTATGCTTCGAGCGCCTCGATTACATCCCCTCCGACCTCCCTGTCCTGATCATTCAGGAAAGCATAGGCTTCTGATTCTTCACCGCGTGCCTCACGAGTGTCGGTGAGGCCAAACAGGTAGGTTCCGATAGTGTTCTTATTTGGCGCGTTAATCGCCTGAACAAGTCTTTCCGGCCTGCTCCGGGATTTCGGTATTAAGAAGTCTATGGCATGGTCAAAACCGCTTCTACCTGCAATTTTTACTCGGGGGCTATACCGCACATCGTGTTTGTCGAGAAACGCCCTCACATCCTCCCAGAAGAAGGTAGCGACCCGTGGCTGCGCCATGATAAACATATCATTCACTGCAAGCATCGCCTGTATGAACACGTGAAGGCGCTGCCCGATATTTCGCTGGGATGCTTCGACAAGAAGCCGGTTGCCATCAAGTTTGACTCCAAAACCCTTGAGAACAGAATCCAGCACCGCCTTTCGCTTGGGCGTAGTCAGTTCAAGCCCGCTTGTTCGAAGGTCCGAAAGAGTATAACCATCATCGGAAAGAATGATCTTCCCATTTTCCTTGATTGCATATATCTGCAGATGATCATTATGCCTGTCAAGAAAAGGAGTAGTAAGTTCGCAGGCGTTTTCCAGGCTTTCTACCGACAGCCCCTTGCGAAGCCACTCCACATAAGCATCTATGAGCTGCTTACATTCCTGTTTGTTCATAAGAATCCGTCCTGAAAAGGAGGCGCCATGATATTGCAGTACCTACAGAAATCATCAAAGCTGTCCTGTATGCTGCTTGGATTCCTGAACTCATTGTTGTTGATCGGATACGCCCACTTATCCTCGAAGCCTTCCAAGTATACATGAAGATGTGCCCCGTCAAGCCGTGTACCGTCTGGGTTCGTATGCGGTGCCCCATTAATATCGAGACGGACAAGGACGATGACCTTTCTGCCCCTGTTTTGAAACTTGAGCTTTGACAAGCGTATAGTTCGACGCCACAAGTCGAGCAGAAATCGCTCTCGCGTGTCTTCGCTGACAAGCTCGTGTGTATGATCACTGCCCGGCGGCAGGGAAATCGTTACTGATTCTACAAAGTTCTTCCTCATTGCGATGAGGCCGTCTGCTTCAATTTGTGTCAATATGTCCATAAGTTTCGTCTATCTTGGCACGGCTAAAAGCATCGCGTCAAGAAGTCTTTTCTCTTCGCTGTTTTTTGGGTAAAGCGCCGACAGGGCATTTGCAAGCCTCAAGAAATCAGGACCGCGATCCTGCTCAGCCTTTATGAGCATCCGCAAAGCATTCGCCTGCCCGCCGGCCTGAAGCAGCATTGCTGCATGTACCCGGTCGAGTGTGGTCGCCTCTTTCTCACCGCCGAGACGCGGAGAGCGCAGAGATTCTTCATTAAATAACCTTTTTGTCTTTCCTCTGCGTCCTTTGCGCCTCTGCGGTGGATTGTCTTCCAATTCAGGAAAGAGCAACTGCTGGTAATCCCTGCGAGGATCATGCTCAATCAAGTCGGCAACAGCATCGGCCCCATCATCACCAAAGAGCTGCCTGGCTCGCTCACTAACGGACAAGAGGCGAACCACCCCTTTTTGTGTCTCAATGATCCGTCCTTCCCAATCCGGAAGATGAATCCCCAAGGGCTGAGCAAAACGCCGGGCGACATCGAAGACCAGGGAAAAACCTTTGCACCGCGGAGGCGCAGAGGACGCAGAGTCTTCATCATTTTCAACTTCTTCTTCCTCTGCGTTCTCGGCGTCTCTGCGGTGAGATTCTTCCCCATTCGTACTCTGAAGCGTCCAGAGAAATAGCGCCGTCAACCGCGCATCCTCTTCCAACGCCCCGGCTGCGCCGTTCCGAGCGCGGGCCCCTGCCTGCGCCGCGTCCCGCGACGCGGCAGGCAGGTCGTCCGTGCCAAGGATATTTTGGAGGGCGATACGACCGACGGTCTCCCAGACGTAGGCGAGATAGCCGCGTTTATGTGGTTCCTTGGCTTCCGGGTCACCGCCCAAGGGAATTGGCTTTCCTTCGGCATCTTCCACCTTGGAATACCGACTATAAATTTCCAAGGCAGGGCCGATGCAGGCGAAGACCAAGTCTGCACCTCGGACTCCCTCGTTTTGGAGCCTTTCCATCCAGTCGCCGACGCGCTTGGAGATCTCCCGCAAGACATCAGCCCAGTCCCCCACCGGCGCGTCCTCCGGCCGTGGACGGCAGACAAGGTGGACGCTGGTGGCGAGAGCGGATGTTTCGTGCGCATTCAACCTCGAACCCATTTCGGTGGAAATTGGCCATGAACCGGTAATCGTCCATCCACCCTGGATCATGCCCGAAAGTAGTGCCTCCCATCCTTCGGTAGTTTTGTGCGCAAAAACAACCGAACCGATACCGTCTTCCCGCAAGACGCGGCGGCACTCGGTGAAAGCCTTACCCATGATATTTTTGTAAAAGGAGCGGTCTTTCGGACAACCATTTGCATCTTTGACTTTTTCGCATTGCACGGCTTCGCGGGTCTTGGGTGATAATGGATTAGATGGCTCAAAGGGATCGCGTAACCAAGGTGCGCCGGGAAGAGAACGTTTCAACCAGACGAGAAAAAAGTCGGATAGGTCAGAGTATGGGATAGCATCATAATAAGGCGGATCAGTGAAAACCACGCCAACGGCTTCGGCTGGCAATGACGACTGACATGCATCTGCTTGCTGTACTTGACCAACAGTCATTTGGGCACTGGCAACTGATGCCACTACATTCGCAATAGAATTAATGGCACTATTCCAACTTCTCGAAGCATTCGTAATGGGGTTAGTTTCTCCATAGTCCCAGACAATAGGAAGTGCTTGACGGCTAAAGACGTGCTTAATTTCCTCGCCGGACGCCAGCCATTGCGTGAGGCTAGCAGTGGCATCCGCCACACGACCGACAGCGATCGCCAGCAGATCTTTGCACTCCCGTGATATAGCAACACCAGATTTCAGTATGGTTACGAAAGTCATCAATGCTACCTTCTGCCGCGCCGTAAAAAGATCGCCAAACGATGTTATCCCATATAGTGGAATTTGGCTTCCTACTGCGCGGTGTGTGTCTTTGGTTGGCGCTGGCTCATCCGGCACCGGGCAAAGCCCCTTCTTGCCACCGCGTTCCCACTCGTCGAGTATCGCCTTGAGCCGTTTCTGCGCTTTCCAGACGGCCTTGTAGTCGTGATCTGTGGGCAGGCGGTAGTTGCGGCCCTGGATACCAGGACGCAGCGTTACAACGGCAAGCATCCGCGCCCCGCCAATTCTTTCCCACCGCAGAGGCGCGGAGGACGCAGAGTTTAAAGTTTTGTTCTTCTCTGCGCTCTCCGCGTCTCCGCGGTGAAATATCACGTCCGCACCGCCCCGCTGCTCGGATAGTTGGGCCCGAACCCGGTCCGGCGGCAGAACCGCCCCGCAACAAAGGCATGTCGCCTTGGCGCGCGTCACTGTCCCGCCGGGGACTTCCTGGTCCGCCTTCGGTTCGAATATCTCAAAAGAAATTTCACCGCCGAGGCGCAGAGGACGCAGAGTATTATCAATATTTTTCTCTGTGCTCTCTGCGTCTCTGCGGTGAATCTTATATTTGAGCGCTCGTTTCCGGTTTGCCTTCTTGCATAGCCAGAACGACCTCATTAGCGGGATCTCGGCCCCGCAGTTGGGCGACTCGCACCTGACCGTCCGCGCCCAGAGGTAAGCAATCGGCGTAGCCCCGCCTGCCTGCCGCGCAGCGAGTCTTTCGGCCTCGTATTCTCGCTTGAGCCACTTTCGGCCGAAGCCCGTTTTCAAGTCCTGTTCGCGTTTGACAGCAGCATCTCGGGAATCGAATTGCTCCCAATGGATCGGTTCGACGGGCAGATGTTTCGAAGTCCATGAAACCTCACCCGCTTCGTGCTCCTTGAGTCGGCGTGGGACATCCTCTGTCTGCCCGATGTAAAAGGAACCGTCCGAGCATTTCAGCACGTAGATGAAAAACTTTCCGCGTCGCGGCGCAGGCAGGTCCGGATCTTTCGGATAAAACTCTGCAAGCTCTTTCTCCGCCTTCTCCTTGATCTCCTTTCCAACTCTTCTCAGTTCATCCGCCAAAGACTCTGCGCCCTCTGCGCCTCTGCGGTGAGTCTCCCGCGGGATGTCCTCCAGCATGACCTTTAGAATCAGGCACGCAACCGGATTCAAGTCACTGGCAAAGGTCTCGCAACCAAGCCTTAATGCCTCCAGAGGAATCGACCCTCCCCCCGCAAACGGGTCCACGACCAACGGCGGCTCATCGCCGTGTGCGGCTTTGACCAAGGCTCTCGATGCTCCCAAATAGGCTTGGTTGGAAGAGAGGTCCCAGTTGGAGAAGTCACCTATAAACTTCAGTATCGCCCGTCTTAAACCATGGTCATCAGGCTCCAGGGCCACGGGCAAAGGAGCGAGAATCCTCCGTGCTTCACGCTTGAAATTCTCGGGACAATGAGGATCAGCCGGATCCGGCAGCAGCAGCGCCAGCAGCATGGCCCGACACGCCGCCAGCGGCCGTCTCGCCCACCACAAATGTAGTGTGGACGGGTGCCCGTGCCTTATTGATTTTTCGCGTGCGGAATGTTTGGAGACCACCGCTATCGGAAAATCAACCTCGGCCAGGCGTTTGCATTCTTTCGGTATCACAGGGCTTACTCCTGATGAACGTTCGATAAAGAGGACTCCTCTTCAATCACAAAGTCTACATCATATATCCCAAGTTGCCCCTTAACAGGGAACGGTTTAATTTTTTTTGTGTTGATTAGAACCCACGAATAGGCACCAGAATACCAATTACAACAGGCTTCTTCTTCATCCCGCTTAGTCATAGGTCTACAATCAACCAGTTTAGCTACGGCAATAGCATAGCCAGCGGGCTCAATTCGTGGTCTCTTTGATGAAACGATAAGCAGAGCCCCCCGATAGTCAGTGCACCATTTTCTCGTTTCGATAGTCTTCTCGCCTGACGCGATCATGTTCGCCCATGGCTGCTTAATGGAAAGTGCCTTCATTTCTCATTTCTCCGCCCGTTATCCCGCAAGCCCACAGCTCGCAGCGTGGAAGACGAGGCCGCGGTATAAAGTTTGTTTATCAGATCGGTTGCCCACGCCTGAATCATCTCCGTCCAAGGCGCATAATCTCTCGTCACGGAGGTCCCTATCGTAGAGCCGACGTTCGCAGGGAAATGCCTGTGCGAGAGAACCAGGGACTGTAGTTGTGTCACGGACGCATCAGCCATTCGAGCGGCAAATCTAACAACAGCACGGAAATCCTGTTGCTTATTGGCGTCGAGGGAACTAAGATTCTTGAAGACATCGAATGCATAGTGTCCTGCCGAGTCTATCCCCGCCTCCATCAGGGCAATTCGCCTGTGAATACATGGGACACAGTAGCCGCAGTGTCGAACACCCCTGTCATTGAACCGAGACGGCCTTGCACATGATATCGAGCGAAGCACCAGAGAGCGCAGGGCAGGGTGGAGGCCGCGCAGCATGTCAGTCTTGCTCTGCGTGAGAAAGGGATTCCGGACGTGACCAGTGAATCCCGTAATCCGCTGGGCGAGCTCGACGAAGTTCGTCATATACGACGGGTGAGCCGTTCGCGTACTCAGTGAGCCTGTACGTGATTTTTGCAGCGGAATGTTTAGCGCCATCAAACCATTCTCTGGCATGAAGACATCCGTGATGCCGGATCGTACGGCTATCCCAATACCAAGCGTGAGGAACAGGAAAGATCTTGGTCTATGCGACCTCTCAACCTTGGGCGCAAGGTTGAACTCGGGTACTTCTCGCGTTGATCGGGAGACTCTGCACTGCACAAAGCACGTATTGCCAGGAAACAGACTCTGTAGGTTTCTCGCCAGATCTTTCTGGGCGGAGGCAACCTGCCCTTCAGACTGGTGGCCGACAAGTATCACCTTGCGGCCCTCCCTCAAGAGCTGAATTGCCCCCAACAAGGAATCGGTCCCCCCCGAAAAAAGGCATACGGTATCGAATCCCCGAGGTAACCGCTGTTGATGGTGGGGAACAGGACGCGAGCCTTTGAGTGGCATCCAGTCAAACTGCCATAGATCACCGGAAAGCATCTCAAGTGTATTGCTCAGCAACGATTCGTTCTCTCGCCACTTAGCTGGATCGCCGACAGGCACGAGGCACCGGACAACACGGGTCCAATAGTCGGTGGCCTCCGCACGGATCACCATTTCATCCGCAAGATAAATAAGCACTCCAATATCAGCGAAGTCCAGGAGCGTGCCCTTCAGGTCTGGGGCCATAGCTTTCTCATTCAGCCTGAAAGCAACGGCCGCGTTTGCATTTGATGATACCCAGTCAATCACGACATCTTCTGCGCTGTTTATGGCGCGCTGGTATTCGCTATCTCTACACTGCTTTCTGCCGACAAAGCGTACGATTCTCATTGGGCGGCTCCTTGTGAGCGGAGGCGATCTTCCAGGCCAGAGACAACGGTCTCGGCGACACGATGCCCATCAGCGCCAAACCAATCCAGATTGTCGAAGGAGCCATTAGTCTTGTGATACTCGATTTCATCGTGAACATTCGACCGGCATGCCTGCTCGACGGCGATTTCCATATTCGATATGTCGCCTTGGCTGTCTGTTCGCTTGTTTACGTAATCCTCGATGAGGAGCCATACGCGGTCGAATACGTATTGCGTGAGAAATAGCTCAATAAGACCTTCCAACCCCTCGCTCGATAGAAATGCCTGTAGTGAAGTCTCAAGATTCTCGTACGTAGGGTCTCCGGTCAACTCCGCCGCGTTGTAGATGGCCTGCTGGATTGCGCCTCGCAGTACATCCTGCTCTAGGCCATGCAGTCCCTCAGAAAGATGGTCAGCGATTCGACTTATGACTTCGCCAGCTGGACGCCCTCGGAGGTCCTCAATTCCAAAGGAGTATAGAGCTTGGGCAAGCCCACGTGTGCCAAGCGCGGCACCGAAGCCGGCTAAGCCGGCGGCTGCCCGCCCGACAGAACTTCCTCCAGCCCCTCGTGTGCGACGCCCTCCGGATACGCCCCCACCGCTGCCTCCTGCGCCACCAGCATCTCGTCCGGGTCCTTCTCTCGGTGAGCGCAGAGATAACCCGCCAGCCGCACTTATCGTTGAACCGATTATTTGCTGAGGAGTAACATTACCTCTTCCCGAAACATAGGCACTGATTTCACCCTTTACACTGGTCCACTTCCCTCCTTGGGGCGTTGGCATGCTCTGTGATGTTCCCATTGCATTCCTCACTTCCTTCTTGGACGATCACGTTTGCTGCCTGACAGGGCGCTAAGCGCACCAGCTGCCTGGGCAAAGCGATCCTTCAGGTCAGGCGACACACTTATTCCACCATTTTCTGCATTAGCCAACAGAGTGTTCCCGGCAACGCCGACCGCAGTATTGCTCCCTGGATCGCACTGTTCGAGTCCCTTTACAACATCCTCATAAAAGCGCTGGTGCCGGGTACATATTGCGTCGATCCCGGTAAGAATATGCGTGCGTGCCCGGTTGTCCGTGGAACTCGCCAACGTGTTCACGAGATGACGAATGACCGACTCCACTGTGCCGCCTTCTTCGGCAGCAGCGCGAAGCGCCGCAGCCTTGGACATGACCCTATCTGCACCAGCAATTGATTTTGCAAGTGATTGCGCCTTCTCATCCGGTGGTAGTAGTCGGACCTCTTTACCTCGACTTATCGACGTCTGAGCCAAAAACAGATACGGTCTTAAGTCACTATCAGCAGACAGGCCCGGATCGTTCTTAAGAAGCGCAACCAGACGCGTCTTTTCGGCGAAGCCTGCAACAAGCTCAGACTTGTCCTCATCGGAGACCACATCTTCCTTTACGAGTTCTTCAATTAGGGGGGAGCGCCCTGTGGCAGGGTCTACTGTCTCGACTAACGCGTTAAAGAAATCGTCCCACACATATTCGAGGACGGTCATTTTTACGAGAAGCGCTTCGTCTGTTTCGAGCTTGTTTGCGTCCGCCAATTGCCTTCTCAGAGATAGGATATTAAGGAACCGCTTAATCTGGCGAGGATTTCCACGGAGGCCATCTCCGAGGATTCCAACATAAGGAAGGATACCATCAAGTTCTGCCTCGATCACCTCGTGGGTGACTGCAAGATGCGTTCCGTTGCCCGTGGCCCACTCGACCAGAGTTTCTCTCAAGCTGGGTCCCGCTTGATATAGTTCCGGCCTCTGCTCAATGAAGGCATTCCATCCATCATTTGACTGAAGATGTCGGCCGATTATCAGCATCCCCACATAGCATGCGATATCTTGAGGATTCTGGACGGGAATGCTGAACGGCAACTGGACGATTTTCTCAAGGTAGTCCTTTGTTCTGCGGGCATCCGACACGCCGTACACTTCGCCCACTGCCTGCTCGATTCGCTGGGCATCGGCACCAATCACGAAGGTGCACTTCGGAGCGTTCAGAAACAGCTTTATCGTTTCGAATGTCTCAATAACCTTGGCGCTGGGGCAACGGTCCAAGTCGTCGATGAAAACGACGACATGAGACACGTTAACCTTCTGCAGAAGTTCTTCAAAATCACGATCAAACTGTTCCATTGTTTTGGCAATTTCCTTGGACTGTTCTGTGAAGCAGTCTAAGAAACCCGTTAGGTCTGGAGTGAGCGTAACCATAGTTTTCGTGATAAACTTGGCAAGTTTCAGGACGCTGGCACCTTTGACCAATCGGCCCAGAACGTCCTTTGCATCATCTGCCAGAGTGCGCCCATCGATGAGTCTGGCAAGAATTGCGTGGATGAGCGCAGATTGGGCCTCGTCGCGGCCCTCATACTTCCATGCATTAAACCAGAGCGTACGTATTTTATTGGTATCCGTCTTATGATCCAAACGATACTTGAGCATCGTCATGAGGCTTGTCTTGCCGCTTCCCCATGCGCCAAAAATGCCAAGCGTCAGAGGTGCCAATTCTTGCTGAGTGCAAATGTCGGCCAGGACATCCACATAGCTTGAATATCCGAGACAATCATAAAGTGTTTCTTTGTCAGACCACATAAGCTCGTTCTCCTTTTGCTGATTTCATGGCATTCACTTCCAGCCAGTACTGGGCCACTTTGGTCACCCGCCTGCACCGTGCCTATAGAGGCAGGCATGCTTCACGCCGGCCTTTAGAATTGGAACTGGTCCGTTTGACCCGTATGTGGTCCCTTTCAAAAACAGCGACTCCTCTGCTTGTCATGACCCCTTTGGCCCCTTTGTGGCCCCTTTCGTCTTCGGGGGTAACTTGTCTCGTTTGTCTGGTTTATGTCGGGGTTCTCCATCCAGCGAGCCTTTGTCGGGTTTTCGTTCATCCCACATTTCACGATAGGCGTGGACGTATGAGACCGTCGCTTCCGGGTCTATATCATAATAGTAGCGGCAGAGCTTTTTATACAACACCAACGCTCCATCGTCGAAACAGAAGTCGAGCATGCCGTCAAGGCATCTTTCGATACGTCTTGAATCACGGCTTTGCGCCTTCAGGATAGTCTCAACTTCAGCCGAATATAGCTGCACAGCCACACGAGCAAGCCTTTGTACTTCCTTGGCCAGCTCGCCTATGCTTTGAACGAGATCATCCTTCCGTGATTCCGTTTCACTCTTCATCTGTGCCCGCTTCTTTCGCTTGTTTTGTAATGAGACTTCGTCCCTTATTTGTCAGGCGGTATTTCTGCAATCGGCTGTTGGGTTTGTCGGGGAGCGTGTATTCGATCAACCCTTCACCGAGCAATTCGTTGAGCGTTCGCTTCAATGCGCCGGTCTTGCTTCGCAACCCAAGGGCTTCTGCCAGTGCACGGGCCGACAAGGCGTCTCGCGACAAGACGTCCAGAACCCGAATCGACTGGGCCTCTGACTGGGCCCCAGCAACCTCCGTCTCGCCACCGGCGATCATCTGCGCCTTGAACGTGACGATGAGAAAGCCCTGCAATTCCTCGAACTTCGGCGGAGCGGCTCCGTGACGCTTGCATGCCGCGATCACGCTGTTGGTTCCGTTACCCACTATGTCAAACAGGGCGTTCACCCGATCACCTCCCAATGCCCACCCTTGTCGGGGCCGACGCGGCGAAGGATGCCTTTGTTCTTCAGCTTTTTCAGGTTCCATTCAATTCCTTTGACCGTCAGGCCAGCCAACTCCGCCAGTTCGGTAGAGGTAATCTCGGGCTTTCCCCGAATGGCCTTGATGATTTTCTCCCCGGTTTTCTCCCTAATTTTCTCCCTAACTCCACTCGGCTCTCGTCCTGTCCGCTTAAGGGCAAAATCGGGTGATCGGCGAAACACCACCCTAAAAAACCCGTTGGGATCAAATTCGGGTGGGGGCAATCCTGCTTCCGCCATTATCTTTTTCATCTTTCTGATGCCGGACCCGAGACGTTCCACCTTCTGTAAACGGTAAAACAAGTCGGCAATGATCTCATTCCTCCGGATTGAAACCGACCCGAATTTCTCTGGTGTCAGTCCTCTTGGAAGTCCTCCTGGATTTACAATCTCCACCCGGTCGTCATAGATCTCCAAGCTCACTTGGGTGCCTGTAATGCTGTAATCCCGATGCATAAGAGCGTTCACCACGGCTTCACGCAATGCTTCAAGAGGGATCTCATAGATGTCGTACCGGTTGACGCCTCGGATGTCGCTACGGACATTGAGGTGCCTCATAATAAACGACATGGCCTCCTTGAACTGGGTGAGAAGGTCGTCCCGTATGTCGCGCCTGTCGTAGATATGAAACTTGTCTGCCCCCTTGAACGCAACCAGCGTCATCTGTGCCTGATGAATATGCCCATAGACATCCTTTGCGAAGAAGAGGATACCGGCGTTCTTGACCCGCGCCTCGTCTGCTACCCGCAGGCTGCGCAGGAAGTCGGCGACGGCGGTGCGGCCGATGCGGATGCCCGCCTCCTTGGTGAAGGCGCTTATCTTGGCCTTGGAGACGCCGTCGAAGCTGAAGCCTTTGACCGTCCTCTCCTCGAAGGGTAGCGGCTCGTTCTCTGCGAACATGATGCGGAGTTCGTCATGGCTCATCTTCTGCGTGTTGCCGTTCAATCGCCGGCAGTAGCCGGAACCGCATGAATACGGCTTCTCGGAGCCTTCTTCGACCTCGATGGCAACAACCTCGTCCACCTGGGCCATACTTACCGAGATGCTCGGCTTGCAGTTCCGCGCCAGGCTGTTGATCTTAGCCTTCAGGTCGTTGGTCAGGTGCTCGCCGCCTACGGTCCCGTCATTCCGAACACCCAGAAGGAGTGTCCCTCCCCTCGCATTCGCGAAGGCTACGATGTCTTCGTCGATGCGGGAGGTGTATTTCTCTTTAAATTCCACGGTGAGGCCTTCGCCCTCACAGATGAGGAGTCTTACTTTGTCGCTATTCATCTCTGCGGTTCCCATGATTCACGCCTTTAACTCGCCCGTTGAGCGTTTGAACTCCAAACTGCAATCTTTCGCCCTCGCGCACGCGGGCGGCCAGTTGTTTAACGTTGGCGGGGTTCTGAGGTCCGTCATGGACGCTTCCCTCCATAAGGAGGCTGTTCCTCCCGCAGCATCATCGGTTTGGTCATAGCGTTCACTGATAGATAGTAGTGAGCGACTTTGCTCACCTCATGCCAATCCAGCCGGGCAGGGTCTTTTATTGGTTCCTGGAGTTGGGGTTGTATACTGCAATTGGTCACGACGTAGAGCCAATAGCAGTCCCGTCGGTCTTCCGCAACTCTTCGTTCGTTTGGGGTGAGAAGAACCGTGCCGGTTGCCTCGCCGATGCCCTTTACTTCTATGAGCCGAAGCTCGCTGGAATCCAGGTCAAGGCTGGTCATATCATAGCCAAGGTTCTTTTCGTGTACGTCATAAACCAGGCGTCCCTGTGCTTTCTCGAATTCCATAACCACACTCATGGCAATGGCTTCGGTTTCAAGATTGGGCCGTAGATTCTTGACCTCCGGGCTTTCGCGATCCGGATGGGGAAGAACAAGCACGCTTGTTATCCGCTCTATGCCTTGAAGCGATAGGCTTTTCTGACGGGCAAAATCCTGGCGCCGGCTCTCCCTTCGCGCAAGGAGCTCGGCATGGCGGGTCTCTGCCTGGGCAAGGCGTCCTTCGGCTCCCGGAACCTTCTGATCCACTTCGGATGCCGCTCTGCCGATCTCTTCATCGGCCTTCTGTAAAAGTTCCGTGAGTGAAAGCTCCACGTGAGAGGAGACTCGTTCTATTTCAGATATTCGTTCATCACGAACTTCGTCAATAAAGGCCCGAAGAACGTTTTCGTGGAGCCACTCGGTCACTTCGTGGCTCGCAGGAACACTGGCAAGTTCAACGGAAGCTTTGGCTGGAGTAAAATTGCCCAGCATTCCCGGTTCCTGTTGGCGTATTGTGCCGTTGTCTGCCACTTCTACGCAGAAAAGTCGTTCGTGGATGGTCTTGCCAAGACCGTCAACAACGCGGCCTCGATAAAAGTCCACCCGGGTCGGTGCATCATGTTGAAGAGAAAAGAAGCTGGCCCCCTGGCCAAACGCCGGCTGTGACAAGGACAAGGCATGGCGCCGTAGTGCTTCAAAAAGCGGGTGGCCGGGGGTCACCCATTCCAGGTTATTGTTCTCGGCTGTTTGGCGGTCTGCGGATAGGCGCGGGTATTTGACTGCCAATGAAGGGAGTTTCCAGTCGGAATCCCTCTCATAGTTTTTTAAGACCATGGGAGTCTTTACGGCCTCGAAAGTATGGGGGAGGTGCTGAACCGGCTTTAATTTCAAGGGGACATACTCGGACGCCTCTTGAATGAAACGGGCTATGGTCTCCGGAACGACACGTCTCTCCTGCGCCCTCGCCCGACGCTCGATGAGCATTTCGAGGTTAAGCTTTTTTGAGGCAAGTCCCTCAAGGGCATTCCGGCAGATAGATCGAAACTTCTCTTCGTCAACGTTCCTGAGAAGGCGATCCTCCAGGTCTGCATCGCCCAGTCGTCCTGCGTAATAGTCTCGAAGGACACGCTCTACGTGTGCTGCCGGAAGGACCTCGCCGACTACATTGAAGACCGCATCATCATCGAGGGCATTGCGGATCTCCTGAAGTTTATCAAGAAGCCTTTGGAGAACTCGGCCCTCAATCGTGTTGGTTGCTACAAAATTGAAGATGAGGCAGTCTTTCCGTTGTCCGTATCGATGAATTCTACCCATTCTCTGCTCGAGACGGTTTGGGTTCCATGGAATATCATAGTTGAAGAGGATGTGGCAGCACTGCAGGTTGATACCTTCCCCGGCCGCCTCGGTAGCCACAAGAATTTGAATGTCTCCATCTTTGAACTGCTGTTCAGCATGGAGCCGCGTACCGGTTTCATCTCTTGATCCGGGCTTCATGCCGCCGTGAATCGAACCGACCTGGAAGCCCCACTCTTTGAGGCAATCTATAAGGTAGTAGAGGGTGTCTTTGAATTCCGTGAATATGAGAAGCCGTTCCTTTGGATGATCAAAAAAGCCTTCCTGCTGCATGAGTTCCTTGAGGCGAGAGAGTTTTGCCTCTGCACCAGATTTTTCAACTCCTTTTGCCTGCTCCTCAAGCCTCTTGAGGTCCTCTATTTCCTCCTGGATCTGGTCCGCGTTGCCTGCCAATGTGATGGCGTCCAGCATCTCCTCCAAACGTTCTCGCTCACTCTCTTCCATCTCCTCGATCTCTTCGGGGTCGGGGAGACCTGCCTGCGCCGCGCTGCCGCACAGCGCGGCAGGCAGGTCCGGCGGAGCTATGAGGGAAAGTTCCCGGGCGCGTTTGAGGCCCTCTTCCAGGCGTCTGGCCCGATTTTCCAAAGAATGGCGCATGGCGTGGGTGCTTGAGGCAAGGCGTCGCTGGTAGAGCGACATTAAGAATCCAACGGCTCGAGAACGGGGATCGTCACCTTGAGCAGCGGCCTTGGCGCTTTGTAGTTTCACAAAGCGTGTAACATCCCGGTAGAGTTCAAATTCAGGCCCGTCGATCTGGAAATCCACGCTGTGGGTGATGCGTTTTGTGAATATCTTCTCCGCTGCCCAGGTTCCGTCCGGCCGTCGCTCCGGGAAATAAACCATTGCTTCCTTGGTCCGTCGCAAGTAAAAAGGCGCTCTTCTCCGTTCCATGGCCTGCCGGATGGATTTGACATCGGCATACACATCGGTATCCAGAAGCTGCAGGAAGAGGCTGAAGTTTTCCGGGTCTCCTTTATGAGGCGTGGCTGTAAGCATGAGAAAATGATCCGAGGTATCACGCAGAAGTTCGCCGAGAGCGTAACGGGCCGTCTTCCGGGCGGGTGGGCTCCAGGACATACGATGTGCCTCATCCACAATGATCAAGTCCCAGTTCACTTGTCGAAGACCGGGGAGGATCTCCGAACGCTTGGCAAGGTCCAGAGAGGTGATGACATGATTCTGTTCCAACCACTGATTCACGCCGAACTGGTCCCGTATGTTGGAACCCTTCAAAACCAGGAATTTCTCATCAAACTTCTCCTTAAGCTCTCTCTGCCATTGGAAGGTGAGGTTCGAAGGGCAGACGATCAGGACTCTTTCGGCAAGGCCTCTGAGCTTGAGTTCTCGGATAAGAAGTCCTGCCATGATGGTTTTCCCGGCGCCGGCATCATCTGCCAGGAGGAACCGCACCCGGGCAAGTTTGAGCAGGTAGTCGTAGACAGCTTCGAGTTGGTGCGGCAGAGGATCAACCCGGGAAATCGAGAGACCAAAATAAGGATCGAACTCGTAGGCAATCCCAAGGGAATAGGCTTGAAGCCCAAGGCGCAGGAGTTTCCCGTCACCTTGATAATTAAACTCCGAATCTATGATGGTGAGGGTCTCTATATCAGTGGAGGTCAGAGTCACACTCCGAAATCTTTCCGACTTCGTGCCCACAAGCCCGGCAACCCAACTGTCCGGTCCATTGATTCGGACAGTCTCCACCCGCATGGGCTCATTGAAGAGCGCGCCGGTCAGGATTTGGCCTCTTCGTATTGGAGCGGCTTGGTCGGTCACAGTTCTTACCTTTTAGTGAATGTCTTCCGCAATTCCGAACACTTCACTCCTCCTTGTGAAATATGCGGCGGTCTGTTCCGTTCACTTCCCCTCTCTACGAGCCTTGGTCATGGCCAGTGGCATCCGGCCTATGATGAAAAGATCAAATCCTGAAAGAATTCATAATAACAGAGCGAATTATACTTAAAACGGATAGGGAAAACAAGGGAAAATAGCGGAGGGCAGACGACGGACGGCTGAGAATATGGATGTGCTTCAGAAGTTCCGGACCTGAATCCTTTTCCCGTCTGTTTCAAGCCAGACTGCGCCATTTTGATCCGTTCTGAAGATGGTCTTCTCAGGAAAGATGTACCGATACCTGCCGAGGACGTCCGAATTGGGAAATTGAAAGGGATTGTTGCTCCCGACCTGTATCACGGCTATCTCCGGCCTGACCCGGTCTATAAAAGAGGGGCTGCTGGAATAAAGGCTTCCATGATGGGGGACCTGCAAAATCGTGCTCTTCAACTCTTCTCCTTGGTATCTTCTCAATAGGGTCTTCTCACCGGGCGTCTCCAGATCCCCGGTGATCAGAAGACTGATTTTCCCGAAAGTCACTTTCATGACCAGTGAATCATTGTTCACATTGGAATTGGAACCACAGGTATACCCGGCGCCTTGCTGCAGGACATCAAACAGAACCTGCCCCATGGCTATCCGCTCTCCCGCAGGGTTCAGAAAACGCCTTGGAATCCCCTGATCAGCGATGAGTTTTCGGAAACGGCGGTATTCCTCTGAGGGGAAGACCTTCCAGGCATCCCAGACCTCTCCCACAGGGATCTCCTCCAAAATCCCGATCAGTCCGTTCAGATGGTCAGGATGGGGATGGGTCAGAACCATGAGATCAATTTTCCGTATCCCCATGGCAAGCAAGGCCGGGAGCACGACCTGCCTCCCGATGTCCTGCGAGGATAGATAGGAGCCTCCGCCGTCGATCAGAACGGTTTCCGCATTTGGAAGGATCAGCAGAACCGAAGATGCCTGCCCCACGTCCAGGAACCGGATGTGGAGATGACCGTCACCTCTTATCTGCCCTGCCCGGAACACCACCACGAAAAATAAAAGGCCCAAGACCAGGATGCACCCGATACGCCGGGCCTCCCCCATCCTGGGAAAAATCAGAATGAGAAGCAGTAAAACATAATAGACCAGAGTCAGAACGCCGGGCGGGGGGAAGACCCAGGTTGCCGCCCAAGTCAACGACCCGAAATAATCAACCCCGCAGGCAAGCATGGAGACCCCGAAGCCCGCGAACCTGGCCGGCCATACCGCCAGGGGAGGATAAATCATGAATGACACAAGAGTGATCAGCGCACAAGGGACGATCCAGAAACCGGTCAGGGGAACGAACAGAAGGTTCGTTACGATCCCTGCCTCACTGACACGGTGGAACGTTTCCGCAGTCATCGGCGACGTAGCGGCCGCGGCAACAAGGGTTACGAAGACAAGGCCGGTTATTTTCCTGATCGCTTTTCTGAGGATCTCTGAAATAACTTTTTTGTCTTTCTTCAAAGAGGATTCCTTTCCCTCTTTTTTCTCCTGGTCATGTTGATGCCTGAAAAAAAGGATCATGGCCGCAACCGAGGCAAAGGAGAGCTGGAAGTCAATGTCGAAAAGAGACGGCGGCCGCCAGACGAGGATGACCAGGGCGGCAAGCATTAAAGTCTGCAGGAGATCTCTTTCCCGCTCCAGGACCTTGGCGGCCAGATAGGCCATAATCATGATGCAGGCACGGATCGAAGAGGCGCCCGCTCCCACAAAGATCGTATAAATCGGAAGCAGGATCAAGGTCATCATCGAAGCGAGCCGGAAGGGAATCAGCCAGAAATAGGATTTCCGGAGAATGGAAACGGGCAGAGAATAGGTGAAGATCAGCAAAAAGCACTGGTAGCAGAAGAACGAGATGAAACCCATGTGGAGCCCGGATATGGCCAGGAGATGAGCGGTCCCGGCACGGGCGAAACGGTCCTGCATCTCCCTCGATATGCCGCTTCGGTCCCCGGTGATGAGGGCCTTGATCAGGGCGGTTGAGGGTTCAGGAAGCAGGGTCTTGAGAAAATGGTGAAAATCCTTCTTGTATCCCATGATCCTCATCATGAAGGGGTTCCCCTTCTGTTTCCCGATCACCTGTATGCCGCCGGGCGATGCCGCCCCCAGGACCCAGATCCCCTTTCTTTTTAAATGGGCGACATAATCAAAGGCGCCGGAATTTTTGTAATTCCTCGGCTTTCGAAATGTCCCTGTCACTTTCACCCTGTCTCCATAGTCGAGATCCACGCTCTTTCTCCCCTGCTGTTTGGTCGAGGAAGAGGTGTATATAGAAACATCCACCATTCCGGACGACTCCATGCCTTGGTATCGCTCTACCGCAAGAAGAAACCGAACCCGGTCTGCAAAAACTTCCGGAAAAGAAGCCACCATGCCGGTCACGGTGGATTTGTGCTGATCATCCATCCGCCGCAGGAGGTGATCTTTGGGCAGGCAGGTCATCCAGAGGGACTCTCCGAGGGCGCCGAGAAAAAAGAAAACAAAGAGCAGAAGCAGCCATTCAAATCGTTTAAACCGTTGGAACGAAATCACTGACAATAGGACCGGGACAAGGATCACAAGAAACAGAGGCCAAGGATCCATGTGCACCGAGAGCAGGATACCGAGGATGATTGAGATCAATATGTAAAAGAGCGGCCTGTTCATGGCTTATCCTCGTTCAGGACCGCATGTTCCATGATCTGCCGGAGCTTTTTCCTTCCGATTCCCGGAACATGCAGCAGATCCTCCTCGTCTTTGAAAGGCCCGATCTTCTCCCTGTGCCTCACGATCCGGCCGGACAGTTCAGGACCGATGCCTGGAATTTCGATCAGTTCCATGGCCGAGGAACGGTTAAGCGAAATCACCGGCTCAAAACCTGAATGGAGAGAAGGGACTCTCAGAATCGAATTCCAAAAGAGCGGAACCTTGAGATTGAGACGTCCCAAATCAGCATCCCTGGCCGGCCCGCCGGCCGTTTGAATGGCCTGCATGACCGAGCATGGCTCATCGAAGAGGTAGGTTCCCGGTCTCCGGACCTCCCCGGTCACGGAGACCGATAGGGGCCGCCGGCCTTCTTCTGCAGAATGTCGCCCAGGATCTGCGGCAGGATCATAGGAGAGGCAGCGGAAGAGCAAGACGCCGTACAGGGCCCAGCAAAGAAACCGCAAGATTTTCCTCTCGGGAAAAGAATACCTCATGGAAGACCCATATTTTTTTGATGTTTTTCAGGAGGGGATTCAGGCGGGATCCGGTCTGCATGGCAGACATCAAGAAAAGTTTACCCCTCCTCAATATGATCCACCGTGCACTCGACCCGGCCGAGATGAAAATGGATTCTTAAACGGTCGTTCAGAGAGATCTGCCGGCTTTCCCGGATGATCTTCTCCTCCGGCAGCTTGTAAACGATGCTGTAGCCGCGCTGCAGGACCTTTAAAGGACCCAGGGCATCAAGCCGCTCTGAAAGAGCGGACAGCCGGTCTCTCCGCCTCTGAAGGGAAAATATCATTTCCCTCCGGTTCTTTTTCATATGGACCGCAAGCCGCTCACGGAACTTTCCGACCTTCTCCTTGGGATTTAAAAGACGAAGGGCGGATATCTTCCCCTGAAGACGCGCCCTCAGTAAACCCACCTTGCGCTTGAATGATATTTTGACGGCCTCGTTCAGGTCGTCCAGACGCTGCCGGATCATCCCGATCCTCTGCTGCGGACTGATGAGTCTCCGGGAGAGATTCTCCAAGGCGGACCGCCTCCGGTTCAGGATGACGCCGACCCGGTTTTGAAGACGTTCCTTTAGGGTGAGGATCCTATCCTCCATTTCCGCTTTATTCCGGACAACGAGTTCTGCGGCAGCGGAAGGGGTCGGCGCCCTGAAATCGGCCACGAAATCCGAGATGGTAAAATCCGTTTCATGCCCCACGGCGGAGATGACCGGGATGCTTGAACCATAGACCGCCCGGGCAACCTTTTCTTCGTTGAAGGGCCAAAGGTCTTCGAGAGATCCTCCGCCTCGAGATAGGATGATGACATCCAGATCCTCCCGGCGGTTCAACGATTCTACGGCATCTACGATCTCCTGAGCGGCGCTGTCGCCCTGGACGTGGACCGAAGCAATCAGGATCTCCACATTGGCAAAACGCCGGTTGATGATGTTCAGGATATCCTGAATCGCGGCGCCTGTGGGTGAGGTGATCACACCGATCCGCTGGGGAAGCAGAGGGAGCTTCCTTTTATGAGCCGGATCAAAAAGCCCTTCCTGATCGAGGCGCTCCTTGATCTGCTCAAAGGCCAGGTGCAGGGCGCCCAAACCTATCGGTTCCATATAGTCCACATTGATCTGAACCGTGCCGCGGGACTCATAGACGGTCACGATCCCCTTGCAGAGGACCTGCATGCCGTCTTCAGGCTCAAAGCGGATGTACCGTCTCTTGTATTTGAAGAACACAGCCTGGATCTGGGCTTCTTCATCCTTCAGTGTAAAATAGGTATGCCCGGAATAGGGAGTCTTGAGATTGGATATTTCGCCCGTGACCCAGACGGAGGGAAACGTCTCTTCCAGCCGGCCGCGGATCCTTGCCGTCAGCTCATGAACCGTCAGGATATCATAGGGGAGGCTTTGCAGGTCTTCCATGATTTGCGTTCATCCTTAGTACACAAATTCATAAATACGATGACGTAATATTATTATTCGTCATCCCCGAATGTCTCTATCGGGGATCTGGTTTGCGTTAAAACCCGTAAATTGAAAGCACCTATTCATACAAAACAACCATATTCCCGATTAAACCCTCGGGAATGACATAAAATAAAGAGGGCTAAAAGGCCGCCAATACTTCACCATATTTATGAACAGGACCACTTAGTCTTCCAGTCTAAGACGCAGGATATGGTTTGCCTTCCCTGTGCCGGCATCCAGGTCCAGGAGGACCCCGCAGAGGAGCGTGGGTCCGTTCGCGGTGTCGAACCGCTGAGGAATCTGGTAGAGGTACTTTTCAATGATAATCTCTTTTTTGACGCCGATGACCGAGTCTCTCGGACCGGTCATCCCCACGTCGGTGATATAGGCGGTCCCGCCGGGAAGGATCGTCTCATCCGCGGTCTGCACATGGGTATGGGTCCCCAGGACGGCGCTGACCTTGCCGTTTAAGAACCATCCCATGGCGATCTTTTCGGATGTGGCCTCGGCATGGAAGTCAACGATGATGACCGGCGTCTCATGCCGGAGCCTCTCCACCTCGGCCTCCGCGCACCGGAAGGGGCAGTCAAGCGGGTTCATGAAAACCCTTCCCATCAGGTTCAGGAACGCGACCTTCTCGCCCGAAGCCGTGGAAACCACGCAGCTCCCCCGGCCTGGAACACCGGGAGGATAATTGGCCGGCCTGAGAATATTCTTCTGTTCATCCAAAAGCGGGTAGACCTCCTTTTTGTTCCAGATATGGTTCCCTGAGGTCAGGACCTGGATCTCCATGGCCTTGAGCTCCTCGAAAACCTTCGGTGTCAGCCCGAAGCCTGCGGCGGCGTTCTCGCCATTCGCCGCGCAGAGATCGACTCCGAACCGGGTGATCAGTTTCGGAAGTGAACGCGCCGCCGCCTGCCTGCCGGGCTTACCGATAATATCGCCGAGAAAAAGGATCTTCATTGGGAAACTTCCTGATAATCCCTCCCCCATTATGGGGAATAAATTTGGGTTCCAGTGGGTAAAAAGGGTTCGAGGGTTGAAGATCCATAGGGTTCCAGGGGCCGAGGGGTCAAGGGTTCAAGTGAAATACTGATACCGGTAAACCGAGTACAAGAACGCAAGCAAAATCTTCAGAGAAAAACACTGGAACCCTTGAACCCTATAATCCTCGACCCTTTATGTTTTTAGCACTTCTCTTGACCCCTGGAATCCTTGACCCCTTGACCCCTGATGTTTTCATCCACTTTTTTGGAGATGATCCTAAATTTGTTTAACGGTTAAACCGTTGAACAAATTTATTTTGCGTATTCCACAAAACGGCTCTCCCTGATCACGGTGACCTTGATCTTGCCTGGATAGGTCAATTCCTGTTCGATCTTTTTGCAGATATCTCTCACCATGATCGCCGCCTTTTCATCGGATACCTGTCCATTCTCGACGATGATCCGAACCTCGCGGCCGGCCTGTATGGCATAAGACTTTTCCACACCTTCGAAGGTGTTGGCGATCTCTTCGAGTTTTTCAAGCCTCTTGACATAGGCATCCAGGCTCTCTTTTCTCGCGCCGGGCCTTGCCGCTGAGAGCGCATCCGCAGCCGCGACCAGGACGGATTCAGGACAGATCGCCTCCACATCATCGTGATGCGAGGCAATGGCATTGATCACTTTGGGATCTTCGCCGTATTTCCGCGCCAGGTCCGCCCCAATAGCAGAATGGGTCCCCTCGACTTCATGGTCCACGGCTTTGCCGATGTCATGCAGCAGGCCGGCCCGTTTGGCCAGGGTCACATCCAGCTTCAGTTCCGAGGCCATGATCCCGCAGAGATAGGCCACCTCTTCGGAGTGATTCAGGACGTTCTGCCCATAACTGGTCCGGTATTTCAAACGGCCGATCAGCTTGATGATCTCCGGATGCACCGCATGGACACCCACGTCAAACGTGGCCTTCTCTCCTTCTTCCTTAATCGATTGATCAACTTCCTTACGGACCTTGTTCACCACCTCTTCGATTCGCGCCGGGTGGATCCTGCCGTCGCTGATCAACCGCTCAAGCGAGATACGGGCCACCTCTCTCCGGATCGGATCATACCCCGAGAGAATCACGGCTTCCGGGGTGTCATCGATAATCAGATCGATGCCGGTCGCGGCCTCCAAGGAACGGATGTTCCGTCCCTCACGCCCGATGATCCGCCCCTTCATCTCATCACTGGGCAGATTCACCACGGAGACGGTGATCTCCGATGTAAAGTCCGCGGCGCATCTCTGCATGGCCAGGGCGATGATGTTTTTTGCCTCTTTCTCCGCGTTCTCCCGGGTTTCATCCAGAATCCGCTTCACATTCTTAGCGGATTCGAAACGGGCCTCATCCTCCATGTTCTGCATCAGGGTCCGCTTGGCCTCTTCAGAAGACATGCCTGAGATCCGTTCCAGCTTCTGGATCTGTTCGGCCAAGGCCTGGTTGTACTTGGCCTCTTTCTCCTGAACCCGTTTCTCCATGGTCATCAGCCCCTTTTCCCTGCCCTTGACATCCGACTCCTTCTTCTCGATCAGGGTAAAACGCTTCTCAATGTTTTCTTCTTTCTGAGCGAGACGCTTCTCCCTGCTCTGGAGTTCGGAACGGACGTCCTTGGTCTCCTTTTCAAACTCGGAGCGGGCCTGGTAGATCATCTCCTTGGCTTCAAGACGAGCCTCCTTCACCGTCTGATCGGCCTGTTTTTTTGCCGAAACGATGATCCCTTCGGATTCCTTGCGGGACTTCCCGGCCTTCCTCTTGTACATCTGTTGACTGAAGATCCATCCTAAAGAGACCCCGATGATCCCCGAAAGAACGATCCACAGTACGGTCATTAAATCCATATGAATGGTCTTCACCCCCTTAGTGGTTAATGGTTCGTGTCATTTTTGACGGCTTCCTTTTTCTTCTTCCAGCCGTTCATCCTCTCTCGAATCGCCTGCTCGTACCCCTCGCCTGTGGGGTGATAATAATGTTTCTCCACGGAGAGGTAATTTTGAGGAACAAAGTGACCCGGTTCATCATGGGGATACCGGTATCCCTTGCCCCTTCCTAAGGATCCGGCGCCCTCATAATGGGAATCCCTGAGGAAATCAGGGATGGGAAGTGTCTCCCCGGAACGGACGTCCGAGAGGGCCTGTTCCACGGCCATATAAGAGGCATTGCTCTTCGGCGCCGTGGCGATGTACGTGACCGCCTGGGCCAGAATGATTCTTGCTTCCGGCATACCGACCCTCTCCACGGCCCGCTGGGCAGCCTCGGCGATCAAAAGCGCTCTCGGGTCGGCGTTCCCCACGTCTTCGGATGCGCAGATCACGATCCTTCTGGCCATGAAGCGGGGGTCTTCACCCGCTTCAATCATCCTGGCCAAATAGTAAATGGCAGCGTCCGGGTCTGAACCCCGCATGCTCTTTATAAAAGCCGAGGCTGTATCGTAATGGGCGTCTCCATCCCTGTCGTACAGCAGCGCTTTTTTTTGGACCGCCTCTTCCGCCACGGAGAGAGTGAAGTCGATAACCCCGTCCACAGGGAGAGTGGACAGGACACCGATTTCCAGGCTGTTTAAAGCCTTACGGGCATCTCCTTCCGCCAGGGTCACGATATGTTTCAGGGCTTCTTCGGACATCCGGATTTTGATCCGGCCGAAACCCCGAACCGGATCCTCCATGGCGCGTCTTAAAATGCGCATCAGTTCTTCTTCAAGAAGCGGTTTGAATTCGAGGATCCGGGAACGGGAACGGAGGGCCGGGATCAAGGCGAAAAAAGGATTCTCCGTAGAAGCGCCGATCAGAATCATCTTCCCCTTTTCCAGATCAGGAAGCATGGCATCCTGCTGGATCTTATTGAATCGATGGATCTCGTCGACAAAGAGAATGGTCTTTCTCTGCCGGAGTTTTTTCACCTCTTCCGCGTCTCTGGCCGCTTTACGAATATCCACGACTCCGGCTGTGACGGCGTTCAAAGCAACAAAGGCCGCGCCGGTTCTTTCAGCCATGAGGCCCGCCAATGCAGTCTTGCCGGTCCCAGGGGGTCCATAGAAGATAAATGAAGCCATGCGGTCCTCCTCAATGGCCCTGCGAAGCGGTTTGCCGTGGGCCAGCAGATGACGCTGCCCCTCAAACTCGTCCAGGCTTTTGGGACGCATCCGCCATGCCAGGGGGGCATCCTGCTCGGTCTCCGGCCTTTCTTCCTGTTGGAAAAGTTCCAAGACGTCACCTCAAACCTGGGGAAAAATCCTGACTCCAAAAGGGACTTTGATCCTCTTACGGAATAAACTAAAGCCGATCCGGCCCCCAAGGGGTTCTCAAACCTCAATTCGTCTGCGATGATGGTTTGCACACAGGATGGGAAACAAAGGAAGAAGATCGGACAACGATCAGACCGGTCAGTAAAAAGGAGGACCTAAGTCCTTTTATTCCGGGGCTTCGTTGTTTTTTCGAGATAAAAAGCCGTCCCAACCAAAAAATAGGGACAAAGTGAACATTTCTTCATGACCTTCACCGGTTCAGCCTTGTAACATGAGCGTCATCATCACCGATCGCCTGCAGGTTTCTTCAACGGGAACTGCGAAACCTGATGAAGTTCAACCAGGAGTTTTCCCCCCACTTTTAAAGAACCATATGGATGGACCGCTTTATTTAATTTTACAAGCCGGTGAAACTCATCATGTACGAGACTAAACGCTTTCATTGAGGTTTTCCTGCTCCCTTTATTCTCCTGCGCTGCATTTAAAATTCCTTTTTCCTCCCTGAATCAGTCGTTGGGATGTCTTATGGATAAGCAACTCGGTTTATATCATCTCAATATGATCTATATATATAACCCCCCCGCCTTGCCGTGTGGCCGCAACTATTTGAACCTGATAACCCAGGTGGGTACCGTGATAAAGACTTCAGGCTTCCCTCTCAAGAGGGCATGCACACCGTCTTCAGGGCCGGTTCCCATTCAAATAAGTGTTGGCTCAAAACACTGCCGGCCATCACTTGCAAGGCAGGGAGATCAAATGTTCCGTTCAAGTATTTGCTACTATATCGAGGGGGAAAATAAAAGTCAATAGTGAAAAAAATTTGAAGAGAACGAATCTTTTATTTTTTCTGCGCCTTGCCCAAAATGCCGGCCCATTCGTCGACTTTTTTCCTTATTTTTTCCTCCTGTTCATTCATGACCTTTTGCAGGCGGAAGAGCTCATCGGCAATATTAATGGCCGTCAGAATGGCTACCTTGTGGGAGGTGATCACAGAAGATGCAGATGCGACCTCTCTCATCTTTTTATCGACAAACCCTGCGAGTTCCTCCACATATTCAGGCGTGTCTTCCCCCTTTATGGTAAATTCCTGGCCGAAAATCTTAACATTCACCTGGTTTGCCATGGATTTCCCTCCGGATTCCTTCACTGCTGCGGCCTTTGCGCCGGTATAGCCTATTTGATTTGATTAAAACAACTCTTTCTGGACCTTTTCTTCTTCCATATCGATCCCTTCAATTTTTTTCAGGATGTTCTTGATCCTCTGCCTGATCTGTACCCGCTCCTGGCGTAAAGTCTGAATGTCTTCCAATATGGCTTCATCCCGGTCTTTGATCAGATTTTTATCGGCAATCTCTTTTCCCTTCTCTTGAAGGCCCTTGCGGCATGCTTCAAGTTCTTTTTTCAGAACATCATTTTCTTCCTGAAGATTTAAAATGAGATCAAGGGCCTCTTGAATCTTTCGATCCATTGTATCCAGATTAATCATACTCATCTAAAATCCCCTATTTTACGGTATGTTACAATTATCTTTTATAATATAACCTTTAAAGTAACATGTCAAGCACTTTTACCGGTGCTGCAATAATATCTTGACAACATTTATTTTTTAATGTTAAAAATTTGGTATAAAAAACAATGGAGGAAAAAACATTGGCGAATCATGCATCAGCAATCAAACGGATGAGACAAAGCAGTAAACGGGCCCTTCTAAATAAACAGCACCGTTCCAGAATGAAAACACAGGTCAAGAAGGTTGAGTCTTTAATCACTGAAAAGGATATCGAAGGGGCCAAGACCTCCCTTCCCGGGGCGCTCCGTATTTTGGATAAGTCCGTAACCAAGGGTATTATCCACAAGAATAACGCCGCCAGAAAAAAGTCCGCTCTCACGAAAAAGGTGAACCAGCTCGCCTCCCAGTCTTAGCGGCCCGATTCGTAAATACGGTCGCATTCGAGTGCCGTAGGGCGGCCTCATCTGCGTTCCGCTCCTTGCGGCGTACCAGAGGGTACGCCTCAGTCGCGCGCCTTGACAAGACCGCCCTACGCCCCTCTCGGTACGTTACCATATTTACGAATAGGACCACTTAGCGGCCCGATCTGACTGACGGCGCGGCTGGTGTTTCACCCTATTTACGAACAGGATACATCAGCCGGCCGCCTGCAGATGTGATGGATCATCGTCTCGATCCAGATCTGATGCCGGCCGCTTCCGGATTTAATCGATTCATCGAGGGAAGCGATTTGCAGATAGTGGCGGGCGATTTCTTCCTCCTGAAAACCATGCAATTGCCTTAAAAACCTTTTTTCTTGAAATCGGATATTCAGGCGCCGCAGGATTTCGTGTTCCGTGAGGCCTTGCTTTTCAAGCTCTTTTCCCATCCAGATCTTCCGAAACTTTGATGCCAAGGCCGAAAGGATCAGGAGCGGAGGCGTCCCATCTTCAACCAGCCGCGATAAGATCTTAAGGGCCTTTTCGAGATCCTTGTCACAGGCGGCATCCGCAAGTTCAAAGGAATTGAATTCACGTGAATGTCCTGAAACCTCGGTCACGTCAGAGAGCGCGATCTCACCCGGCGTCCCCTTATAGAGCATCAGCTTTTGAAGTTCGTTCTTCAGGACCTGAAGTTCTCGTCCGTGGGCATCCATTAGAAAATGAACCGCTTCGTCTTCGATCCTGTATCCTTGCTGTCTGAGAAACGAACGGATCCATTTCCCGGTTTGTTCTTCATCGTAGGGATGATAAAACCGGATCGAGGGCCATTGCTTCTGGATCTGAGCAAAAAATCTCTTACGCATATCCGGCTTGGCGCACGTCATGACCAGGCAGGTTTCGCGTACCGGATCCTTGATGTATTTTAGAAAACGCTCCTTCTCGGAATCGGGCATCCGGTCCATCTCTTTGACAATCACCAGTTTCGTCCCTCCGAAAAGCGGAACGGTCCCGGCTGATTGCATGATGGCGGATGCATCGGACTCGGCGCCGTAGAAGACCTCATGCCCCATGGACGGATCGCCGCCCCTGGAGAGCTTATTGCGGATCAGGTCGATCATCTCCCGAATCAGGAGCGTCTCTTCACCGTACAGCAGACAGACAGGAGGAATCCTCCCTTGCTGTATCTCTTTTTTAAATATCTCGGCTTTCATAGAGAATTAAAAAAAGGTTTTACACTGTATGACAGGTCCTGCAATCGTCTGCGGTTTTTTTTACACCGCAGGTTTCCCTCTGGTCCTGTCCGACCCGAAAGATCCCTTCCGAGACCCCCTCGGGTATGACCATGTTTTCAAACTCCGGGGGGTGCAGAACAATCTTGGAGGATTCCCAGAACGTGGTGAGGAGTTTCCTCCTGAATCCGTAGATGGCCAGTGGACTGCTCTCAGGAATATCCACTGCGGAGGTGGAAAGATGGACCCGGGCTGCATAATCCGCATGATACGAAACGACCCCGTTCCCGCGTACATGAAAGAAGGGAAAGGATACACGAACGGGAATGGAGATCTTTTTTGCGCTGAAACGGATCTCAATGATTTTTTTACCCTCACATTGTACGGTCAGGATGTGCCGGTTCCTGTCTTTTTTCCATTCAAAGACCGCCTGCTCCTTTTGCAAACCCCATGCCCCCTGATGCCGGTAAGCCTCTTCATGGGACTCCACCTTGGAACAGGGGACATAAAATCCTTTTTTTTTCTTGTACCGGACCAGAGCGGGAAAGGCGCTGAATTCACTCAAAACCCCGAATGACCCGGTGTTGTAGGACGCTGCGTAAAGACCTGACAGAGTCAGTCCGGGCAGGACATCGGCGACCTCCAGGGGAGAAGGCACAAAAGAGACCATCCTCTTGGATGAGACCAGATAAAAAATCATCATGCAGTACCCCCCCAATGTCCAGGGAGGTTTTACACCCTTCATATACCACTCCAACATGGCGGCGACATTTCTTATCCCGGCGGCCTTTTTCTCGGAATCAGTTCTCTCTTAAGATTTATGACCATACCATGGAATTTACCTTTGTTGTATCCGATCCTTGATCCAGGCAATAATCGGATTGGACAAAAAATAGGCCAGGATGGCCGAGGTCAGCCCGATCACCAGGCCTCCGACACTCATGGGGAAAAGGAGCTTCCAGCTCAGATGCAGAATATCAAGGGGATGGGTGGAGGAAAGCTTCAGGGTCCCCGGACCTCCTCCCAGGATCCAACGCCCGACCTTGTAATCCAAAAAAAAGATAAACGAAAAGGTTAAAGGATTCCCGACCCATGTCCCTAATAGAGCCATGAATTTGTTCCCTTTCAACAGCACGGCCAGCGCGACGGCCAAAATCATATGGATCCCAATGAATGGGGTGATCCCCACGAACACCCCGATCGCAAGCCCCCGTGCAATCTCCTGGGGGCTGCTCCGAATCCGGATGAGGCGAAGATACAGATAACGAACCGTCCGTTGCAGGGTCACAGGAATCTCACGCTCGATGACAGGCCCGGCAGGGACTGATCCAATAGGATCCAGAAGATAGGTCTTGCGCCATCATAAATAAAATACCCTAAGTTGTCAATGCCGTCTTAAGATTTCAGAGCTCATCATACCACCACCCGTTGTCTTAAAGCACGGCATTTTTCGTCACCACCGTGATTCCGGACTCGGTGACATGAAAGTGTTTTGCATCTTCATCGGCGTGATACCCGATGATGGAGTTGGGCGGGATCTTGATCCCCTTTTCGATGATGGTCTTCTTGATTTGCGAATTCCTGCCGATCTCGGCATTTTCCATGATCACCGACTGGTAGATGTTGCAGAAGCTGTTCACCCTCACATTGGGCGACAACACGGAGTTCTGTACCCGTCCGCCGCTGATGATGCACCCGCCGCAGACAACGGAGTCGAGGGCCACGCCCATTCTCCCGCCGGCAAACTCCTGCGCAAAAACGAATTTCGCAGGGGGTTCCAACCCCTGAAAAGTGCGAATCGGCCAATCGGGGTCATAGAGGTTGCAGACCGGGCTTACCGATACCAGGTCCATGTTGGCCTCCCAGTAGGCGTCCAGGGTCCCCACATCCCTCCAGTATGCCGCCCTCCGGGTTTTCTTCTCCTTGAAATTGTAAGCATAAACCGCCAGGTCCTTAGCCATCTTGGGGATGACGTTTTTTCCAAAATCATGTTCCGAGCGTTCGTCATCCGCATCTTTCTTCAACTGTTCGACCAGGGACGGGATATTAAACACATAAACCCCAAGCGAGATCAGACATTTGTCGGGTTCATCAGGGATGGTTTGAGGCTTCTTGGGTTTCTCCTGGAAACCCATGATCCTCCCCTTTTTGTCTACCTGGATCACGCCGAAATGACCGGCCTCATATTTTTCAACCTCCAGGGCTGCGACCGTGACATCCGCTTTTTTCGCTTTGTGGAAACGAATGAGTTCTCCGTAATCCATCTTGTATATATGATCGCCGGAGAGCACAAGAAGAAACCTCGGATCTTCCCTCAGGATGGAATAGAGGTTCTGATAAATGGCATCGGCCGTTCCCCGGTACCAGCTCTCGTCGATCCTCTGCTGAGGAGGCAGGGGAACGACAAACTCGTGCAGCTCATGACTCAGGAATCCCCATCCAAGCCGGATATGTCTTTCCAGGGAATAGGACTTGTACTGGGTCAGGACGAAAACCTTCTTGATCCCGGAATTGATGCAGTTGCTGAGGGTAAAATCAACGATGCGGTACTTGCCGCCGAAAGGAACAGCGGGTTTCGCCCGATCTTCCGTCAATGGATAGAGGCGGCTCCCCTTCCCCCCGGCCATGACGACTGCGAGAACTTCTCTGATGCTCCAGTGCATTTCCCTCCCCTTTTTTTCTTTTCCCCCTGCCTTTAAACAGAGCAGAGCGGATTCCCTTCTCAAAAATCCTCAATTTTGAACTTTACATAAAACAGATCGAATGGTCAAGATCAATTCACGCGGATTCCCTTCTCGACGGATCCGGGCTCATGGTCTTCAACAGAGTCTCCTGAATCTGCTGAAGTTTCTTTGGGTCCAGGATCTTTTGTCCGAAGACGTCCGTGACGTAAAAGGCATCAATGGCCTTGTCGGCCTCGGTGGTGATCTTTGAGGAGTGGATATAAACCCCCTGATCGGCCAGACAAGAGGTGATTTGATAAAGAAGGCCGATACGATCCTCGGCATAGACATCGATTACGGTGTATTTGTCGGAAACCGTATTGTCAAACAGAACACGAGGGGTGATCTTGTGCTTCTTCTTTTTCCTCAAATACCATGGGGGTTGATGCGCCGCCAGGATCTCATGGACCTGGCTGGTCCTCTGTGCGACAGAACGCATGGTCCGTGCGATCTCTTCCCAAAAATCATGATCCATCCGTTTATGTTCTTCGGGGAGCTCCACCTGAATGGAATCGATCACCCTACCCTCCCGGCTTGTAAAAATACTTGCCCCCAGAATATTGAGTCCTCGTGAGGCGAGCACACCTGCAATCCTTGAGAAAAGCCCGGGGGTATCCGTGTCATAGGTGCAGACATTCAGTTCCGTATATCCCCGAGAGGCATAATGGGTCCACTCCGCAATAAACCCATCATCCTCCATTCTCCTCAGCATGGATAGATGCTTCATCACTCTGAAATGAGGGGTAGAGAGAAAATAACGGTCCGGAAGCGTCGCGAGGATATGCTCGATTTCTTCTCCGAAGATCGCTTTCCCTTCCTCACGGATGCGGCTCTTGATTTTCTCAAGGGAAGATACCGCCCCGACCTCCATGGCCCGTTCAGCGCCTGAAAGAAGCTGTTCCCGTGTCCTTTGAAAAAGCTCCTGCAGGAGCGTATCCTTCCAGTCGTTCCAGACCCCGGGACCGACGGCACTGGTGTCGCAATAGGTAACCAGCGTCAGCATCCTGAGATGTTCCTGGTCGCCGACCAGCCGGGAGAGACGGCCGATCAGTTTCGGATCATGGATATCCCGCCGCTGCGAGAGGTGTCCCAAGAGGAGATGATTCCTGACCATGAATTCAATGGCGCCGGCGTCTTCTTCGGAAAGGCCCATCCGGCGGGCTACGGCAGGAATCGCCTGGCTCCCTTTCCGGACGTGACCAGGACCCACGGCCTTGCCGATATCGTGCAGGAGGAGTGAAAGGTACAGGATCTCCGGTTTCCGAACCTCCATGAAGAGCCGGGAATAGAAACGATTGCCGGGATACGGGCTCCCCCGAAGACCTTCGAGTTTCTCCATGGCAAAAAGCGTATGTTCATCCACCGTATAGGTGTGGTAGAGATCATGCTGGACCAGCGCGGTCAGGGCTCCGAACTCCGGGATGTACCTTCCCAGAAAACGCAGTTCATGCATCTGTCGTAGTGTGCTCACGACCCTCTGTTCCCCTCTCAGAATCTTGAGAAATAAATCCCGGACAGGCGCGGAACTGCGGAAGTCATGATTCACCAGGCTGAGTGAAGAGAGGATCATCTGCTGGGTGGCATCCGCCAGCAGAACGCCGAAGCGTTGAGAAAGGGAAAAGATCCGCATCAGCCGTTCCGGTTCCCGGCGGAAATCGTCCTGCCGGCCGTCCGGAACGCAGAGGGTGTTCCCGACCAGGGTCACCCCTTCCGCGATCTCTTTCTTTCGGAAAGAGATCCCTGGAAACATCTTCCGCTTCCTGGAGGATGCACATCGGTTCATCAGGAGGCTTGTGAAATACCGGATATTTCTCGTCTGAAGATAGTATGCCCTCATGAAACGTTCCACGGCCAGATAGTGTTTAAAATCCTTGTACCTAAAAAAGGGAGCCATCTCCTCCTGCATATCCATGGTCAAAAGGTCGTTCCGCCTCCCGCTTATAAAATGGAGATGATTTCTAACTTTCCAGAGGAATTCCAGCGAATGATGAAGAATCCTTTCTTCCCTTTCAGAGATCACCCGCTTTTCTTTCAATTCACTAAAGGAGCCGACGCCGTATTTGACCCTGGCAATCCAGAAAGCCGTATGGATATCACGGAGTCCTCCCACCCCCTCCTTGATGTGAGGCTCTTTCATATAGAGTGAGCCTCCGTACTTCTTGCAGCGTTCATTCACGTCCGACAGCTTGGTCCTCAGGTAGGCCTCGGAATCCCTGTTCAGAATTTTTCCTCGGGACTCCTTCAAAAAAAGACCATAGATATCCGGATTCCCCGCGATGAACCTGGACTCGATCAGGGAGGTCTTCGCCCGGATATCCGATGCCGCCGAGGTCACACAGTCCTGGATGCTCCGCATGCTGTGTCCGATGTCGAGTTTCAAATCCCACATGAGATATAAACAGTTTTCAGACAAGGTCCGGCCGAACGGATCAGGCTCTTTGACGGTCAGAAACATCACATCCAGATCGGAGAAGGGATTTAACTCGCCCCTGCCGTAGCCCCCTATGGCCAGGAGCGAACAGCGGGCATCTTTTATTCCGGAAAGTTTTTTTGCCGAATCAAAAAGCTCTCTTAACAATACATCGGTCCATGCCGTCATCCGGTAGACCACTTCGGTCCCGGCCGCGCCGGAGAGGTGGATCCGCTTGATGCCTTCCCTTCCCTCTTGAAAGATGGACTTCAGACCGGCCACATAGGCGCTTCTGTCCCTTTTCGCAGAATCCATGACCCCTTGCTCACGAAGTTTCTCCTGCAGCTCAAAACTGTAGGCATCCTGATAGTGTTGTAAACCCGCCTTTTCTATGACCGTCACCTATATTTTTTTCTTTCATGTTTATTAAGAAGGGTTCGAGGATTCCAGAGTTCAAGGGGTCAAGTGTTTGTTTTCCAGTGATTTGATCAGTGCCTTGAGCATCCGCTCAACCTCCTCGATATCACTATCTTTCTTCTCCAGGAAATCTTTTTGTTATTTTGTAAATCTCCAATCATAATTGATAAGACTGGGGCCCTTCCTTTAACTCCTTGTAGTGTTTGAGCACTTCACCCCGTTAGAGGACAACCTCTAACGGGGTTCACTTGACCCCTGGAATCCTTGAACCCTTGACCCCTGATGTTTTCACCCTGCGGTCATCAGCCCTTGGTCCACGAAACTGAGATACCTTCCGTCTCCGATCACCAGGTGGTCCAGGACCTTGATCCCGATGAGTTCACCGGCCTGAACGAGTCTCTTGTTCATTTCGAT